>Ga0208940_1001881_pt1 | contig 20857 bp, 15 predicted proteins | sample AD_JPNNA6_MetaG_FD_184445 | JGI IMG/M metagenome (GOLD analysis project Ga0208940, IMG submission 184445) | Active sludge microbial communities of municipal wastewater-treating anaerobic digesters from Japan - AD_JPNNA6_MetaG (SPAdes) (version 2) | ecosystem: Engineered > Bioreactor > Anaerobic... | reverse complement strand
CCTTGACTCTTTAATCATTGCTTTTTTACTTTTTTTAAGTTCATAGTGGTTACTCCTTTGGTTTTTATTTTCCAAGTACTAATCTTGGGTAACTGCTATGAATTTCAACTAAAACAGGGACATGCTCTATTCATTAATTATAAAATAACATATTTTATTATTGACATTATTCTTCCCCATGGAGCTTTTTATTTAAAAATGAGCGGAGGAACACCGTGCCAAAACGAAGCGATATACATAAGATAATGATTATTGGTTCTGGTCCCATTATTATTGGGCAGGCATGCGAGTTTGATTATTCAGGAACGCAAGCCTGCAAAGCTTTAAAAAAATTAGGGTACACGATAGTTCTTGTCAATTCCAATCCAGCAACAATTATGACCGACCCCGAGATGGCTGATATTACCTATATTGAACCACTGACTGTAGATTCACTTTCTAAAATTATTGAAAAAGAAAAGCCTGATGCATTATTGCCAAATTTAGGAGGACAGACGGGATTGAATCTGTCCTCTTCTTTATATAAAACTGGTGTTTTACAAAAACATGGAGTACAGATTATTGGTGTCGATATTGATGCAATAGAACGCGGTGAAGACCGCATTTCTTTTAAAAACACCATGCAACAGCTTGGGATTGCAATGCCCGCAAGCGAACCGGCATTCAGCGTTGATGAGGCAAAAAAAATAGCTGAAAGATCAGGATTCCCCCTGGTTATACGCCCTGCCTATACTCTTGGAGGAACAGGCGGCGGTCATGTTTATAATATGGAAGATCTTGAGATTATTGTTTCACGAGGACTATCGGCAAGCATGATTGGTCAGGTGCTGGTTGAGGAATCGGTTACGGGCTGGGAGGAGCTTGAATTAGAGGTTGTACGGGATGCAAAAAATCAAATTATAACGGTTTGCTTTATAGAAAACGTTGATCCAATGGGTATCCACACCGGTGATTCATTTTGTACAGCGCCCATGCTTACCATAAGCTCTGAAACACAAAAACGTTTGCAACAGTATGCATACCGGATTGTTGAAGCAATCAAAGTCATTGGGGGTACCAATATTCAGTTTGCCCATGATCCCAAAACTGACAGGATAGTTGTCATTGAGATTAATCCCAGAACTTCACGCTCGTCGGCATTGGCATCAAAGGCAACGGGATTTCCCATTGCATTTGTATCATCACTACTTGCTGCTGGATTAACTCTGGATGAAATCCCTTACTGGCGTGATGGTACTCTTGATAAGTATACACCATCAGGTGATTATATAGTGGTAAAATTTGCCCGCTGGGGTTTTGAAAAATTTAAGGGTGTTGAGGATAAGCTTGGCACACAGATGCGTTCGGTTGGCGAGGTCATGAGCATAGGAAAAAATTATAAGGAGGCTTTTCAGAAGGCAATACGTTCTTTAGAGATTGGCCGGCATGGACCCGGCTTTGCTAAAGATTTTAATAAGCTTCCACTTGAAGAACTGATACGCCTGCTCAGTACACCATCAAGCGAACGACACTTCATCATGTATGAAGCCTTGCGAAAAGGTGCCGATATTGCAATTTTAAAAGAACGCACACAAATAAAAGAATATTTTATACAACAAATGAAAGAGCTTGTTGATTTAGAAAATGAGATGCTTCCATTTGCAAAAAAATCACTTCCCGACTCTCTTTTAAAAACTGCAAAGGAGTGGGGATTTTCTGATAGATACCTTTCAAAAATACTTGAACTTCCTGAAGATGCAATCCGCAAACAAAGAATATCGCTGGGAGTTGTTGAGCGATGGGAAGCTGTACCGGTAAGCGGTGTAGAAGATGCTGCTTATTACTATTCCACATACAATGCACCCGATACAGTATCAGTATCACATCGTAAAAAGATAATGGTGCTTGGAGGAGGACCTAACAGAATTGGTCAGGGCATTGAATTTGATTACTGTTGCGTTCATGCAGCTTTTGCTATAAAAGAAGCTGGATATGAAGCAATCATTATCAACTGCAATCCCGAAACGGTATCCACCGATTATGATACTGCTGACAAGCTGTATTTTGAACCACTAACAGTAGAAGACGTACTGAGTATTTATGAAAAAGAAAAACCCGAAGGTGTTATTGTACAATTTGGCGGGCAGACTCCGCTTAATATTGCAGGTGAACTGGTCAAAGCAGGGGTAAAAATTTTAGGAACTTCTGTCGATTCTATTGATTTAGCAGAAGACCGTGATCGTTTTAGAAAAGTAATTACAAAATTAAGCATCCCGCAGCCTGAATCGGGGATGGCATCATCGCTTGAAGAAGCGTTGTCGATTGCCAACCAAATAGGATACCCTCTTATGGTACGCCCTTCATATGTACTGGGTGGTAGGGCAATGGAAATAATATATGATGAAGAGATGCTTAAACAATACGTAAAAGCTGCGGTAGAAGTAACCCCTGAAAGGCCAATTTTGATAGACCGTTTTCTTGTTGATGCTATAGAGTGTGAAGCTGATGCCATCTGTGATGGTGAAAATGTTTTTGTCCCTTCTGTGATGGAACATATTGAGCTTGCAGGTGTTCATTCCGGAGATTCAGCATGTGCTATCCCTCCTGATAACATAAAAAAAGAACATATTGAAACTATTGAAAAATATACCAAAATGCTTGCACTTGAGCTTAACGTTATAGGGCTTTTAAATATACAGTATGCTATTGTAAATGATACAGTATATATTCTTGAAGCAAATCCAAGGGCATCACGTACGGTACCACTTGTTTCAAAAGTATGTGGCATACCAATGGCAAAAATTGCTACAAAGTTAATGCTTGGCAGCAAGCTATCTCCCGATTTAACAGTTAAAAAGAAGATTAAACACTTTGGTGTTAAAGAAGCAGTTTTCCCATTTAATATGTTCCCTGAAGTTGACCCTGTTTTAGGACCTGAGATGCGTTCTACCGGGGAGGTGCTTGGCATAGCCAATAGCTTTGGCGTTGCATATTTTAAAGCACAGGATGCTGCAGGATGGCGACTGCCCTTAGAGGGCAATATACTCATTACTGTAAATCGCAAAGATCGTGAAAGCGCTCTTGAAGTTGCAAAAAAATTTCATTCACTGGGATTTACAATAATTGCAACTGAAGGTACATCAAAATATCTTGATGAACACAGTATACCAACACAGATGGTTTTTAAACTCAACGAGGGAAGACCGGATGTTGTTGACAGGATTAAAAACAAAGAAATTAACCTCATAATCAACACACCATTTGGCCGGATAAGTGAAGTGGATGATTCATATATCCGTAAAGCTGCAATAAAATATAAAATTCCATATATCACCACCATTGCAGCAGCAAGAGCAGCAGTCAGAGGTATTGAAATGATAAAACGCTATGGTGAAGAAACACCAAAATCACTACAGCAATACCATTCAGAGATGTCGTAATTTGGTATAAAAATGATGTTGAGGGTGCGATGTACTCCCCCTTAAACGAAAGGGGGAATTATCAAGGCTCTGACCCCATTTTATAAGTATCGATTCTATCCCTATGGGATTAGACTGCAAAAGCAATTATGAAGAATTAACAGCATATTTTATGCTGATAATGACTTATTACTGTATATGAACGAAAAAACAGCGAAGGCACGGATGCCGTAGCGCCATACGGCTCGTGCGAGGACAAAGACAGGATGTCTTCCGCAGCACGATGGCAAAGACATAATCCATACAGCGGGATAAGGCACACCGCCGTCTGAGGTGCGCTTTGGGGGTTTGTAAGGGGGTATTTAGCGTATAAATACCCCCTTACGAAATAATTAAACTTTTGTCGCGCAACAAAAGAAAGTATGAGAAAGAAACATGAATATATATCTAACATTCCCTTTAAAAAAAAGTAATGTCTGTCATTCTGAGGCGCAGACGAAGAAACTCTTCGTTGTATAAACAAAAATAATTCACCACTGTCGTCAAAACAACAATAAACAGCCATACAGGGATGTATGGCGCATTTGGATGCGGGCGCATGAGAGGTCAGCCTGCCGTAGATGACACTACATAGCCATGTCATTAAACCAGGCGGGAAAGCTCCGACTCCATTTTTTCATCACTGCGGGATTAACGAAAAAACAGCGAAGGCACGGATGCCGTAGCGCTCTACGGCTCGTGCGAGGACAAAGACAGGATGTCTTCCGCAGCACGATGGCAAAGATATACTATATACAAGTAAACAAGGCACACCGCCGTTTGAGGTGCGCTTTGGGGGTTGGTAAGGGGGTATTTAGCGCATAAATATCCCCTTACGAAAGGATAAAACTTTTACTACCAAACAAAAGTTATACATGCTCTGATCCCATTTTTTATAAACGAAAGTTTTTATAAAACATTACACAAAAGTAAAAAAAATAGTTGACAATAGATGCTATGTACTTTAAAAAGCTTCTATTGATGTAAGATATTCTTTGAAAACAGTATCATGATATACAACTTTGTATATCGCCAACCTGCTAAAAATGTAAAAAGTGGCGTTTTTGGGGGGAGGTTGGCGCACGTGGAAGTGCTGGAAAATCCAGCAGTTACAAGTTTGTAATACAAAATCATGGAAAAAATAGTGATTTTTGCGATAGGTTGGCGAAAATGGGCTTAAAAACGCTGGAAATTCCAGAGGTTTACAGGGTAAGGGTCTGAAAACTGCCCCGCTGATAGGGGATTGAGACTTTGAGAAGTACCGTGCAAAGTATGGTACTATTTTCTTTGTCTGAAAACTGCCCCGCTGATAGGGGATTGAGACATAGCTGTTTCAGATTTGAATTTTGAGTGCAGCCCCTTTTGTCGTCTGAAAACTGCCCCGCTGATAGGGGATTGTGACGGTATGATCGATGAAGCGAGCCCAACAGCCCAACCAACAGCCTTCCGTCTGAAAACTGCCCCGCTGATAGGGGATTGAGACGTAACCGTTAAAAGTTGAAAGTTATAATGTTGAAAGTTGTGGTGTGGATTGATTGTTTGCTGTTTTGAATGAAGTTGTAAGTTTTAAATATGTTTTACTAAAAATAAATATAAAAGCTGACCCCTTTTTTTATCTCATCTCTACGGAATGAAACCACAAAAACTGTTATGAAGAATTAACAGCATATTTTATGCTGATAATGACTTATTACTGTATAAGAACGAAAAAACAGCGAAGGCACGGATGCCGTAGCGCTCTACGGCTCGTGCGAGGATAAAGACAGGATGTCTTCCGCAGCACGAAGGCAAAGACATAATCCATATAGCGGGATAAGGCACACCGCCGTTTGAGGTGCGCTTTGGGGGTTTGTAAGGGGGTATTTAGCGCATAAATACCCCCTTACGAAAGGATAAAACTTTTGTAGCGCAACAAAGAAAAGTATGAAAAAAATATGGAGATGCTTTTTTGAATAAAAGTGCAGAGTATAACATCTTGAGCATAGTGAAAAATCTTAATCCCTTTTGAAAAAGTTAACGTCTGTCATCCTGAGCCGGATGATTAGTATCTCGATTTTTTTTAAAATTGAAAAATAGATTTTTCAGTCGCTGGCGCTCCTTCAGAATGATACTGCCATCATCACAACAATAAACAGCCGTGCCACGGAAGGCACGTCGTCTTTGAATGCAGGCGCATAAAGACCCTTTTTCTCTTGTGAAACAAAGATAGAAAATAAATAAAGTTTTGGTTGCATACATCAACAAGAAAAATTTTCCAATACCTGTTCCGGCAGGGGCACCCTCAAAATCTAATTATTACAGCCTATGATATGTGAAACAGCAAAATAGAATTGACAGTAACTATCGTACAGGTAATACTACAAACAATGATAAAGACACATTGGAGGAAAGAAATGAATGCCCCACTACTCATTGCTAAAGGTGAAAAAGACCTTTGTATCATTCCACGTATGGCAAACCGCCATGGATTAATTGCTGGTGCAACCGGTACCGGTAAAACGGTTACGTTACAGGTTATAGCCGAAAATTTTAGTTTAGCTGGCATTCCGGTGTTTATGGCAGATGTAAAAGGTGATCTTTCGGGGATAAGTAAACCAGGAAAGCCAGATGATAAACTTGCACAACGCCTTAAAAAGCTTAAGATTGATAATCACACTTTTCAAGGATTCCCTGTTGTTTTCTGGGATTTGTTTGGAAAATCAGGGCATCCTATTCGTACAACTGTTACTGATATGGGACCGCTGCTTTTAAGCCGTATTTTGAATCTCAATGAGACACAAACCGGAACGCTCAATGTAATATTTAAGATTGCTGATGATAATGGATTGCCTATTCTGGATATTAAAGATTTACGATCCATGATTCAATTTGCTGGCGATAATGCTTCAAAATTTAATACAGAGTATGGACGGGTATCCACTGCAAGTATTGGAGCTATACAGCGTAGTATTTTAGAGCTGCAAAATCAGGGCGCTGAATTATTTTTTGGTGAACCTGCACTAAACATTGAAGATTTTATTCAGACTGATGAAACGGGGCGGGGTTATGTAAATATTCTATCTGCTGAATCGCTTATAAACACTCCAAAGCTCTATGCTACATTTTTACTATGGCTTTTATCAGAACTTTTTGAGATTTTACCTGAAGTTGGCGATCGGGATAAACCAAAGATTGCCTTTTTCTTTGATGAAGCACATCTGCTTTTTAACGACGCACCCAGAGCTTTACTGGAAAAAATTGAGCAGGTAGTTCGTTTAATACGTTCAAAGGGTGTTGGTGTATATTTCATTACCCAAAACCCTGCAGATATACCACAAACTGTATTGGGTCAATTAGGAAACAGGATTCAGCATGCTTTACGTGCTTTTACTCCCAACGATCAAAAAGCAGTGAAAGCAATAGCCCAAACATTCAGGGAAAATTCAAAATTAGATATTGAAAAAGCCATTATAGAATTAGAAGTAGGCGAAGCGTTAGTGTCATTTCTGGACGAAGATGGTAAACCAGAGATTGTGGAACGTGCATTCATTGTACCACCAAAAGGACAGATTGGTCCCATTACGCCGCAAGAACGAAATGAAATTATTGATGCATCACCGGTTAAGGGCATTTATGATAAAACAATAGACAGAGAATCAGCTTATGAAATGCTGAAGACTCGTGCACAAAAAGCTGTAGAAGCTACTCATGAGAAGGAAGATATCCCTAAACAAAGAGCTGGTAGAAAAAGTGATACCGTAGTTGAAGCTATGATGAAAAGTGCTGCTCGTTCAATAGGGAGCTCTGTTGGACGGCAGATAGTAAGGGGAATTTTAGGTTCACTATTAGGAGGTAAACGATAGTTATTACTGTTTTATTTACCTTTCATGATGCCTTTTACTTTTCAAACATCATGTCATTTTTTTCTATTGACATTTATAATAATGTTTGTTTAATGGCAAAAAAATATATTACCAACCATCTGGGATTATTGTTTTATTGTTATTAATAATCTGCCTTTTTTCGATAAATTTCTTGACTATGGATATGATAGTTATGTTTAGTAATTTGTAATAAATAGCATGTTTTTTTGTTCTATTGCAGGATGTTATTATTTTTTACATAAATTTTTTAAATTAAAAGCGAGGCGTACCTTGACACTTAAAAATACTGAGATTCAAAAAGCTGAAGGTAAATTAGGGGTTGTTATACCCGGGCTTGGTGCTGTCAGCACCACGTTTATTGCAGGTGTAATGCTTATCCGTAAAGGATTAAAATCACCCAAGGGTTCTGTTTCGATGATGGGAAAGTTAAAGATAGGCAAGGGTGATGATGCACATTATGTTCCCATTAAGGATTTTGTTCCACTTGCCAATTTGCAGGATATTGAATTTGCTGGATGGGACATTTTTGAAGATAATGCATATGAAGCAGCTATCAATGCTGGTGTACTGCAAAAGGAAGATCTTGAACCCATTAAAGATGAACTATCAAAAGTAAAGCCGTGGAAAGCCGTTTTCTTTAATGAATATGTTAAAAAACTCCATGGGACATGGACTAAAAAGGCTCCTTCACACTGGGAATTAGCACAGATGGTTAAAGAAGATATCCTTAACTTTAAAAAAGAAAAAAACTTATCTCGTGTTGTTATGGTATGGTGTGCCAGCACTGAGATTTATCAGGAAATGAAACCAGGTGTTCATGATACCATTGAAAATTTTGAAAAAGCGCTGAAAGAAAATAATAAGTATATTGCCCCAAGCATGATATACGCGTATGCAGCGCTGGATTTAGGTATTCCTTTTGCAAACGGCGCTCCCAACCTCTGTAACGAAATTCCTGCCTTACGACAGCTTGCCGAGAAAAACAAGGTGCCTATGGGTGGACGGGATTTTAAAACAGGGCAGACTTTAATGAAAACAATTATTGCCCCTGGTTTAAAGGCAAGGATGATTGGTGTTGACGGCTGGTATTCAACAAATATTTTAGGAAATCGTGATGGCGAGGTATTGGATGATCCTGAATCATTCAAAACGAAAGAGGTTAGCAAGCTTTCGGTTCTTGATAATATATTCCAGCCTGATGAATATCCGGAATTGTACGACGGCTACTATCATGTTGTTCGCATTAATTACTATCCTCCACGTCGTGACAATAAAGAAAGCTGGGACAATATTGATATACGCGGCTGGTTGGATTACCCCATGCAGATAAAGGTTAACTTTTTATGCCGTGATTCTATTCTGGCTGCACCGGTTGTACTTGACCTTGTACTATTCTTTGACCTGGCTCAACGTGCAACCATGTATGGCATTCAGGAGTGGCTATCATTTTACTGGAAAAGCCCCATGTTTGAGCCTGGTGAAGAGCCAATCCATGACCTGTTTGTACAGCTTATGAAATTAAAGAATACCCTGCGCTGGCTTATGGATGTTCCACCGGTTACCTATCTTGGTTCAGAATCATATGATTGATATAATAATACAGAAGAAAATCCTGGTGACACCACCGGGATTTTCTTTACAAAATTATTTTTTATTATATGAATTTAACCATTTTACTTCTTGGCGTTAATGCACGATATATCCATTCCTCGCTGCCCCTTTACTATTTAAAACAAATTTTACAACCACTCAATTATACGGTATATCTTCATGAAACAACCATTAACCAACCTGTTGATGACACACGCAATGCGATAGTTACTATTAATCCGGATGTGTTGTGTTTATCAGTGTATATATGGAATGCAACTTACATAAAAAAATTGCTTCCTATGGTACATACAGCATTGCCAAACTGTATAATAATACTGGGTGGACCTGAAGTGAGCTACACAGCTGATGAATGGCTGAAGCATTTCCCATTTATAACAACTATCGTACAGGGAGCAGGTGAACGATCATTTGAGTACGCTGCACAAAAGCAATTTCTTTTAGACACAAAAACTGTATCATTACCAAACTACCATCTTAATGAAATACCCTTCCCCTATTCTGAAAGTGATATTAACAATGTAGCATCCCGTTTTATATACTATGAATCAAGCAGGGGTTGCCCGTATGCGTGTAGTTATTGCATCTCTTCAAGGGAGGATCAATCAATACAGTTCAGAGATTTATCAAAGGTGTATGCTGAGCTTGACATTTTTCTACAGCACAGGGTCAGGATGGTGAAGTTTGTTGATAGAACATTTAATTGCAATCCCACCCATGCTCGATCAATTTTTTACTATTTACTATCGCACAACAATAACCATACTCATTTCCATTTTGAAATACACCCTGATTTGCTGTTTGATGAAGATTTTACATTATTACAACAGGTACCCAAAAACTATTTTCAATTTGAGATTGGTATCCAGTCCATTCACCCAAAAACACTGAGCAGCATAAACCGAAAGATGAACTGGGAACAAGCAAAAGAAAATATAGCAAAGCTTATGGAACTAAACACTATACATATCCATTTAGACATGATATGCGGGTTGCCGTATGAAGACATTGAGGCAATCAAAGAAAGCTTTAATGAAATCATTGAATTAAAGCCCCATTATTTTCAGATGGGATTTTTAAAAATTTTACCCGGCACAAAGATTGCATCACAAAAAAATGAATTTGGTATTGAGCATGATGCTGAAGCGCCCTATACTGTCATTAAGAATAACTGGATTCCAGGCCATATGATGCAAGCTCTTCATTGCATTGAACGTGTGGTTGACAGGTTTTATAATCATCATTTCAAAACTACATGGATGATGCTATGTCATTTTATAACCAGCGGCGATAGTTTTAAAAGTTTTGAGATGATTGCGCAATTTTTTTATAAAAAAAACTTCGTGTTGTTTGCAAAGGATTGGGAAGCAATTGCAACTATGATCCTTACCTTTATTAAGGAAGAGTATCCCCCTGTAGAGGAACTTGCAATAGACTGCCTGCGATGGGATTGGTTTATACAATCAAATAGCAAATGGGTACCTGCATGTGTACGCAGCAAAACTAATCCAAACATTGTTAAGGAAATAATCATCAATAATCATAAAATAGCCAAGGATGAGTTGTTGCTTGATGGAAAGCGTATACCCGTACGCACAATACAACATGCACAGATTTTTATTGCTGAAAGCAAAACCTTCCAGCAATGGCACATGGCAGGTCATCATTATGCAATAAAGCTACATCGGGATACTATACTCTATAGTGCATGACTATAGTATTGAAGCTCCGCCATCAATCACAATAGTTTGACCGGTGATATAGCGTGCGCCATCAGAGGCTAAAAACAAAACGGGATGCACCACCTCATCAATTTCGGCAATTCTTCCCATGGGAATATTTTTAACCACCATATCGTGAATTGCTTCATTTGACCAGAATGGCTTGCTAAAATCGGTACGCACCATACCAGGAGCAACTGCATTTACCTGAACATTAAAGGGGGCAAGTTCCACTGCTAAATTTTTTGTCATCATCTCAACACCGGCTTTAGCAATACCATACACATTCATTCCCGGCGATGCAAGCCTGCCGGCAACTGAAGATATACTGACTATTTTTCCGCGTTTCTGCTGCCTCATAATTGCCCCAACCTTTTTTGAAACAAGAAATGTACCGGTAAGGTTTGAATCAATAATCTTTTGCCATGCAGAAAGCTCAACATCAACAAGGCTACCAGTCATAAGGTTCATCCCTACGTTATTAATTAAAATGTCAACAGTGGAATATTTTTGCACTGCGGCATCAACCAGTGCGTTGACATCGTCCTCTTTTGCGATGTGTGCAACACAGGTTAAAAGGTCGTCGCCTGCTTTAAGCATCTCCTTTACCCTGTCAAGCCCTTCCTGTTTACGAGCGCAGATGACTACTTTTGCATGTTGTTTAAGCAATTCCTGCGCAATAGCCAATCCAATGCCTCGTGTACCACCGGTAACAATAGCTACCTTCCCGTCTAAGTTGTATGAAAGCGAACCCATAGCATACCTCGTATATTAATGAAATTTTTTTAATTCATCATTATGCAAATAATACGATGCAACCTTTGTAATTGCAGCAATAGTTAATGGATTGTGTACACCACACCAATCAGCAACAAGCGTATCAGGGCGTATCGCATGCTCACCCAGCGCCATGACAAGCCTTATACTGCTATCAGCAACAATAACACCGGCTATTGCATCATCAAAGCGCAAATTCATCAATCCTTTTTTTGTTGTTTTTACAATGTCGTTTTTGCTTTCCAAACGGTTGATAAACAAGGTAAACCGATAGTTATCGGTAAACTGTAGCAGGTATTCAGCAAAGACAATGCGTTTAAGCGGCAGCGTTGATGCATCATGGTGATATAGATTGACAACTTCAAATCCATCAGGAAATGATACCTGTAACTTCTGCAAGCTCATTGCACTACAACTTTCATATAGCTGTACATCAACAAACTCTGAATAACTTTCATACCCTAACGGCAGCGCCGGCCCTGTTATTAACCGTTCGTGTTTGTTGTATCCCTGTGTATACGAAACAGGAATATGTGCCATACGCAACGCTCGCTTTACAATTTCCATGCTATCAATATGTCCAATAAAACGGGCTTTTCCTTTTTTTGCATAATGCATACGCAATGTGGCTGCCAGCGCATAACGCATGGTAAATTGCTGTGCAGCTTGTGCAAACGCTTCCCTGTTAAGAATTTCATTTTTAAACCCATGAGGCAAACCCCTGCCATTCCATGTGCAGTCCTTCTTTTTTTCTATTAACCTTTCATAGCGCGTTTGTATCATACTCCAGGGTAAAAGCTCTTGATCTGACCGCCTATTTAAATAGCGCCTCCAGTTGCCACAGCTTGTTTGTAAAGCATTATCCCACAGTGCAAAATCAAAATGCTCCCCCCACAAATCAAGGCGAGCACCAGCATTGTATGCACCAGCGATGGCATCGGCAAGCATACTGTCGCCCCGTGCCAGGACACCTTCAATGAGCGATGCATACACATCGTGATTTTTAATCGTGACATTTTTTGGCACATTGCGTTTGATGGTATTGACAACCTCAAGGCAGTAGTGCTCATCATACTGTTTTTCATACTGAAATGGAGTATGAGCTTTTGGCACAAATGGGGAGATAGTTACATTGTAGCGCATTCTTTTGTCAATGGAACATGCTTGCTTCATAAATGCAATGATAGCGGCCGCCTCATCGGTATCGTCACATCCCGGCAGCCCTATCATAAAATAAAGTTTTATACGCTGCCACCCACGCCGTGACAGCTCTGTAATGATGTTCATAATCTCATCTATGGTAAGCCGTTTGTAAGCACGATAGCGCAATGCATCTGATGCTGATTCAACAGCAAAGGTGAGTGCTGTCTTTTTTAAATCTGAAATTGATTCAATGATAGCAATGGATTGCATATCAACACGCAGCGACGGTAACGATATGCTAACACCCTGTTCAATGAGTTGTGGCACAATGATATTGAGCAGACTGACAATATTGGTATAATCGCCCACACTCAGCGAAAACAGCGATACATCATTAAAACCGGTTGACTGCAGTGTTGTAACAATAGCCTGTGCAACCCTGCTTACCTCAACCTTACGATAGGGCAATTCCCAGTAACCAGCATGACAAAATTTGCACAAATTTTTACATCCTCTGTCAAGCTGAACGGATACCCTATCCTGCACGCTGCGAATTGAAGGCACTACAGGGCGTGTTACCTCATAATCATGGAAACGCCGTGCCACACGTTTATATACCGCTGGCGCTTTTATTGCAGTAATGGCATTGCCTGTATACCCATACTCAACATCGCGGCTTACCAGTACGCCTTCAATCGCAGCAATCTTTGTCAACACCTCATCCTTCAATAAGTGCTTATCTTTTTTATCAATAAGCACCTGCGCAATCCGGATAATTGCCTCTTCACCATCACCAACAAATATTGCATCAGCAAAAGGTAGCATCGGTGCAGGGTTGCTCATTGCCTCGCCGCCAATAATGATTAAAGGATAACTATCGCCCCTATTTTTTGCATACAAAGGGATAGTGCCTAAATCAATAACCTGTAAAATATTGGTGTATAAAAGTTCGCATGCTGCATTAAAGCCAAGCATGTCAAGCGCACACAGCGGCGTATAGGTTTCCAGCGTGTAAAGAGGGATGTTTGACTGCCGCAACTGGTTTTCAAAATCATGCTCAACGGCAAAGACACGTTCTGCTGCGGCATGTTGCATTCCGTTGATGGCATGGTACAAAATCTGAATGCCATTGTTGGACATGCCAACCTCATAGAGGTCGGGAAAACACAATCCCACTTTTACCCGTGCATGAGGCTTTACAACTGCATTCCATTCACCACCAGCATATCGCGCCGGTTTTGACACAGTGGTAAGCAGATTATATATTGTTTCTTCTGGTATCATATCCCATTTACTTATTGCTTGTTATTTATTGCCATAGTGTGCACAGTACTTTGCCAGTGCAACAAATTCATCAAGGGTAAGCTCTTCGCCACGAACCTTTTCATCAAAACCCAATTGGCCAAAAGCCTGTGAAATAAAAGCCTCGCGGTAGGTTGTATAGGGCGAACGTTTCAACGCTGTTTTAAGCATCTTTCGGCGTGCCCAGAACGCAGTTGCTACAAGCTGCTCAAACACCGCTTTTTCATCAGTATGAAGCATTACAGAATTTTTTCGGGTAAGCTTTACAAATGTTGAATACACCTTAGGCTCAGGGTAAAAGGCTTGCGGCGGTATATCAAATAATGTTTGAACAGTAAAATATAATCCAATCCCAACCGTAAATGCTGAATACATGGCACTTTTTGGTTTTGCTATAAGACGCTGTGCCATTTCTTTTTGCAGCAAAAAAAAACAATGGGGTGCTGTAAAGTTATGTGCTGCCGCAAAAATAATCTGAGAAGCTATATTATAAGGAAGATTACCGGTTAGTACAGTACATTCATCGTAAGGATTTGTTTTTAAAAAGTCATTATGTACGATTGTTACTCTGGAATTGTTAGCAAACCTTGATTGTAAAACCTCAACAAATCCAGCATCAATCTCCACCGCAATGACCTTCTTTGCATGTTCACTCAATCGTTGCGTAAGCACTCCCAGCCCTGGACCAATTTCAAGTATCACATCTTCGCTGCAAGGACTGATTGCAGTAACTATCGCCTCAATATATTTTTCATGAAACAAAAAATGCTGCCCATACATTTTGTTAGGAGCAAGCCCATATTGCTGAAGCCATGAAAGGATTTCTTTTTTATTCAATATACTTCTCTTTTTCTTTTCTGAGGCTTATAACACCATTGTCATGCAGTATGCGCATTACCCTTATAATATTGTCGCGAGCACTTTGAATTTCGGATAATCGCACAGGCCCCATGGCTTCCATCTCATTCATGATATCAGTTGCACGGTTTTTACTCATGTTGCGGAAAAACTTAAACCTTATTTCATCACCTGCTCCTTTCAATGCTCTGGCAATCATATAGTCATTATTGATTTCATCAATGAGGATGCGCATCTCAGTATTGGTAAGGGTAATTACATTTTCAAATGTAAATATGCGTGCACGTATCTCATCAGCAATTTGCGGCATGGTGGTTTCAAAATAATCAATAAGCTGTTTTTCCTGGTCACCACTTAAATGAGACATTATATCAATGAGCGCATTAAGACCACCTGCCTTTGAACTGGATTGCCCCTGATATCGGTACTCATCGTATTTTTTGCGTAGCACGCGCGATATCTCAAGCACCGCATCAGGTGAAGTGCGTTCCATCTTTGCCATGCGTAAAGTTACCTCTTTGGCAATATCGGTTGGTAAAAGCTTTATAACCTCAGCAGCCTTTGCAGCCGGCAGGTATGCCAGCGTAACAGCAATCGTCTGCGGATGTTCATTGTGCAAAAATGTTACAATTAACTCCGGGTCAATATCATTTAAAAAGCCAAAACCTTTTTCCAGATCCTTATGGGTTAATCGTTTTAAGATATCCTGAGCTTTATCCTGTCCAAAGGCTGCATATAATATTTCTTTTGCTACGTTTTGGCCACCAAATGTTATACCACGAGTTTTTTTAAGCTCAAGCAAAAACTGTCCTATCAAATCTTCTTTTTCCTGTGGTGACAGAACTTCGATTTTAGCAATCTCCGAAGCTAATTTTTGAATACTCTCGTCATCAAGAAACTTCATTATCTCAGAAGCAACTTCTGGACCTAATGCTACCAGAAGTGCCGCAGCCCTTTCTGCACCAGACATCTGGTCAATTGGTTTCACGCTTTATTACCATAACTTTTTTAAAATCTATAACATTCTGCGGACAAACTTCGGCACACCTGCCGCAGTTAATGCACAATTCATAATCAATAACAGCTAAAAAATCAACCACTTTAATTGCTGTATCCACATCGGGATTATCCTTAAAAACTTCCTCGCGACAGACCTTTTCGCAACGCCGGCATGCTGTGCAACCAACATTGCATCCTAACTTCATAACCGGCGCTTTTTGTTTGTTGCGGCACATCATATAAACATCAATGTTTTCACCTAAAAGGCTTATAATATTACGCGGACATGCTTCAACGCAGTTTCCGCACCCGGTACATTTTTCTGCATCAACCAATGGCAACCCTCGTTTGTCTAAATGGATAGCATCAAAGAGGCATGCACGGACACAATCACCCAACCCCAAACATCCATATTCACAAACCTTGAAACCGCCCATAACCAGTTGAGCAGCCGTACAGCTATGAGGACCATCATACATAAATCGTATCTTTGTTTCGTTAATACCACCCTGGCAGTGTACACGAGCAATACGTTTTGCTACTATCTCAGCTTCTATTCCCATAATCTGTGATATCTTTTGTGCACTCTCCGGACCGCCGACAGGGCAAAGGTTAATGGATGCACCCTTTTCAATTATATGTGTGGCATAACCAACGCATCCAGGAAAACCGCATGCGCCACAGTTGGCTCCGGGAAGTGATTCTACAATTTTCTCAATACGCGGGTCCTTTTCAACCTTGAGCAGTACTTTTGCCAGTGAAAGCAATATACCGCATACCAAACTCAATAGCGTTATAACAGTAATAGATGATACAGATGGAAAAAGCATATTGAACATAGTGTACCTCATCAGAGTATTATAAGGTGGTATTGTGTAACACAGTATATAAAAATGTCAATATTGTTGCAATTAAAAAATTGTTGCATTATTAGCATTATACCGATAGTATAACTAAATTCTAAGTTAATTATACCACGATCATGGCACAGGCAACATCACAGGACATAGTACACGAAATATTATCAGCAATCAACAGAAATCAGGAGATAGTTTTTGTCAGCTATTCTATTCTTGATGAAACAGAAAAAAATATTCAGTTTGCACTAAACAAGATACTTGAACGCCACAATAAATCTGACCTGTACACTCCTGTTTACTCCTCCTTAAAAGAGTTAGTTGCAAATGCAATTAAAGCCAATGCAAAATATATACTTATAGAAGAAGGGGAGATTAAAGATCCCAATGATATTATGGAAGTGGTTAATAAGGTTAGAAATATACTTAATGAAGAATCGTTGCTTCTCTATGGAATTAAGGCAAAACAATACAGGTTATCAACACGAATTTATCTAAAGCCGCAAACAACACGATTGACCATTGAGGTTATCAACAACTTACCGGTACCTCAAAAAGAGCTGGAACGCATGCGTGAAAGAATTGAACGGTCATCTTACTATGACAGCATAGCCGATTTTTATCTTGAAAATCCTGACCCTACCGCAGAAGGCATGGGGCTTGGGCTATCCATGGTTGTAGTACTATTAAAAAGCGTTGGGATACCATACACCAATTTTACATTATATACTGATTTTAAATCAAAGACAGTTGCCCGTATAATAATACCCCTTATATAGTTTTTTCTTCAAGATAAGCCATGATCATTTTCATACATGTCTTTGCCATATGATCGATATTGTAAAGTTCATGATTAAACGTCCACTGTATGGCAACATTCATAACCATAGCCACAATGGCATGAGCTGTATTATCAGCATGTACCTGTTTAAATACACCTGATGCGATACCATCCTCAATGACCTTGATTACTTCATCACAAAGTTGCTTATATATCTGGGTATTAATATATTTAACCCGCTCATGTATGGGTATCTGCGCCCAGAAGTCAACCAGCACTGTATAAAACGCAGGGTGACGTTTAGCAGTTATAATAAAAGCAATAACAATTGCTCGTAACCTGCGTTCCGGGGTACGATACTTTGAAGAGCGTTTATTAATATTTTTCTTGATAATGATGTAAATCTGCTCCAGAAGATACAGCAGTATATCCTCTTTAGATTTAAAATAGTGCAGTACACCTCCCTTTGAAAGTCCTGCATTTTTTGCAATATCATCCAGGGTAAAATTATTATACCCTTTAGCAGATATAACCTCATAAGCAGACTGGGTAATCTGTGTTTTGCGTAATTCCTCTTTTTCAGCACGAGCATGGGGTTTTAATCGTGGCATTGAATTTTCCTTTTTGTTTTATATTCCATATGTTTTCATGGTACATAACAATCTGTACAATGTAACAAATATATTGTTTATACAATTATGGCTATTTTAAACTTATTTGTAAAGTTTTTTTAACAAAATTTATAAAAAATGCGGAGATATTTGTAACCGACTCAGGACTTCTTTGCCATTTGCCATACCCATGGGATTTTTGCTATAAAATTTAAAAAAATAATTTTTACTTGCATGCTCATAGTATTGTAAGCATAATGTTCATTCACCCCAATATTACAAAAAGGATAACCATGCAATGAGCGATATTGTCATAAAAAAAAGTTATGAGGCAATAAACAATAAGATAAAAAAAGGTGAGGCTGTTGTTGTAACTGCCGATGAAATGACCAGCATTGTAAAATCCCATGGGTATAAATCAGCATTTAAAAAGGTTGACGTTGTTACCACCGGAACGTTTGGCACAATGTGTTCCAGCGGTGCATTTATTAACTTTGGGCATACCCGTCCCAAGATAAAGGCATCAAAGGTGTGGCTTAACGATGTGGAAGCATACGCAGGGCTTGCTGCCGTTGATATCTACATAGGAGCAACACAGGTACAGGAGGATGATCCTTTAAACAAGGTTCATCCCGGCAGATTTAAATACGGTGGTGGGCATGTTATTGAAGATTTAATAGCCGGCAAACCTGTAAAATTAAAAGCAAAAAGTTACGGAACCGACTGCTATCCCCTCCGTGAATATGAAGCAACGGTAACCATCAATGATCTGCGCGATGCTTTTTTATACAATCCGCGCAATGCCTATCAAAACTATAACTGCGCAGTTAATCAATCCAAAAAGACTATCTACACCTATATGGGCATACTGCGTCCCAATATGGGGAATGCAACCTATTCAAGTGCCGGACAGCTTAGTCCGCTGTTAAATGATCCGTACTATTGGACCATTGGCGTCGGCACAAAGATATTTCTGGCTGGCAGTGTGGGTGCAGTTACCTGGCGTGGCACACAGCATAGCCCCAACGAACCGCGAAGCGAAAACGGCGTGGTTACATCAGGCGCCGGCACAATAGCTGTCACAGGTGATATGAAGCACATGACAACGCAGTTTATAAAAGGTGCATCCATTACCGGTTACGGATGCAGTCTCATGGTTGGGATTGGCATACCCATACCCATTTTAAATGAGGATTTAGCATTTTTTACCGGCGTTTCGGATGATGCTATTTACTGCCAGGTGGTTGATTACGGTTATGACTATCCAAATGCCATCAGCAGATCTATTGCCCAGGTAAGCTATGCACAGTTAAAATCAGGATTTGTTGAAATTGCCGGCAAGCGTATCCCAACAGCTCCGCTTTCAAGCTATCCAATGGCAAAAAAAATAGCCGACATTTTAAAAGACTGGATTGTGCAGAGGCAATTTACGGTTGGCGAGCCGCAGATACTGTTGCCAACCGTTCCGTACCAAAAACATCATGAGTAAACTAAACTGTTACAGCACCATGAGCATACAGTTATGAACAACACATTGGCATACAGAGCACTGATTCAGGATACACGCTTTACAACATTTGAAGTTTGTGTCGAAACCACCAGCCTGTTTGTATGTGCTCATAACAATCTTGGCGATAGAACCCTGCAATTGGTTCATTGGTTGCGCAACGACATTAAAGACTACATTGCAAAACATGATAACTTCCTGCATGCGCTATCACCTCTTGAATTTGATCCATCTGCACCGGAGGTAGTACGGAGGATGTATAGTGCTTCAGCAAAGGCTTCCGTTGGTCCAATGGCAGCCGTTGCCGGAACTATCGCCCAGATGATTGGCGAAGAGCTGACTGCCTATAGCCCGGAGATAATTATTGAAAACGGTGGTGATATCTGGGCAAAGGTACAGGAGCCTGCTGTCATTAAGGTTTTTGCGGGGAGGTCATCATTTTCAGATGATTGTGGTATTGTTATTCAACCGCACGACACGCCACTGGGTATTTGCTCGTCATCAGGGCGTTTTGGGCACTCATTTAGTTTTGGCAAAGCCGATTGTGTAACAATACTTGCATCGTCGGCGTCACTGGCTGATGCGGTTGCAACAGCAACCTGTAACAGAGTACAAACAGAAGAGGATTGTGTCCATGCCCTGGAGTATGCCTGTACAATATCTGGCGTTACGGGAGCTCTGGTGATATACTGGGATACAATGGCTATGAAAGGCTGCATAGAACTTACTCAAACGTCATAAACGAGGTTATCATGGAATCACGAAATGTGCTTTTAATATTTAACCAGAATATAATGTATAAACCCATTATCTATCGCATTGCTAAAGATTTTAATGTAATATTTAATGTGCTTGAGGCAAAAATATTGCCCAAGCAGGAAGGCAGGCTTATATTGCAGCTTTCCGGCGAACAAGAAGATATAGATACCTGTATCAATTATCTGATAAATGAAGAAGTAATTGTTGATATTTTAGCCGATAAGATTCAGCGTGATGAGGATAGATGTGTACACTGCGGTGCCTGTACAGCAGTATGCCGAACCGATGCGCTGGTGATAAACCGTGAAACAATGATGGTGGAATTTTATCCTGAGCGCTGTGTTGCATGCGGACTGTGTAAATTAGCCTGCCCTGTAAAGGCTATGAGCGGCATTTCAATTGATGTTGATTCGGAAGAGTTAGCTATAAAGGTAATATAACGTTCAAAGTTACTGTGAAAACACATAGTAAGTTCATCGTAATAATATTTTCATTTATCATAAAACTTGTATTCAAGTCACAAGTGCAACCCTTTTTGAAAAAGAAGGGTTGACTGCCAATAAGTTTACTCTTCTTTTGATAGTTAACACAACAAATAAAAGAGGAGATACAAATGGCTTATCAGCAGTTA
>Ga0208940_1001879_pt1 | contig 20879 bp, 20 predicted proteins | sample AD_JPNNA6_MetaG_FD_184445 | JGI IMG/M metagenome (GOLD analysis project Ga0208940, IMG submission 184445) | Active sludge microbial communities of municipal wastewater-treating anaerobic digesters from Japan - AD_JPNNA6_MetaG (SPAdes) (version 2) | ecosystem: Engineered > Bioreactor > Anaerobic... | reverse complement strand
TGGACGGACGTGTGTTTTTTAGCAACTCATCCACAAAAACAGGTCTTTCTGTGGACGGACGTGTGTTTTTTAGCAACTCATCCACAAAAACAGGTCTTTTTGTGGATGGAATGGTGTTTTTTAGCAACTCATCCACAAAAACGCCCCTTTTTGTGGATGGAATGGTGTTTTTTAGCAACTCATCCACAAAAACGCCCCTTTTTGTGGACGGAAATTTAGTTTTGGCAATCTATCCACAAAAACAGCCATTTTTGTGGATGGATCTGTGGTTGCGGCAAATCTATCTGGAAAAATTGACGATTTCTGACTTTAATTGACTAATTGCACGGCTTATCTCTAAAGAAATTTGACCTTCTCAAATCATTATTACTATTATTAGTTGACTATAGGTATTTATACTTGAATTTAGTTTCCTAGTACCAGCCAGGCCTCAGCCATTACATAAGTCCGAAGTTGAGGGGTGGGTGGTAAGTGATAAAAATCGGGACAACGTCTTTAATAGAAACATAAACAGCGCGTTACGCGTTTTTGTTATAATGTCGTGACTTACCACCTCCCATAAAGCAACCGCAAAAAAATGCTTGGTGCTGCAAAGCAGCCAATTATTTGCGCCAAAGGCTTTTGGCGCACCGTCTTGAAGACCACCGGGCGGTATTTCTGTAGGTATACTGATCAATGGCAAGGATGCTTCCACCACAAAATTAGAGAAGCCTCGGCTTAGAAAAGAAAAGCTTCCCTGTTCCTATACACGGGTATTTTTTGGTTCCACCCATTGCTAAAAATAACTACTTTTGTCCGGACATTAGAAGCGCAGGAATGAAAAGAAAACCATTGCAAAATTTTTTGTATATCTCCATTGCCGCAGCAGTGGTCACCATCCTGCTTAAATTTTATGCCTATCATCTTACCGGCTCCATTGGATTCATGTCCGATGCAATGGAATCGCTGGTGAACCTGTTCGCTGCGGTCTTTGCACTCGTCATGCTTCATCTGTCGCAGAAGCCGGCCGACGAAGGTCATGCATTTGGCCATACCAAAGCCGAGTATTTTTCGAGTGCAGCAGAAGGGGCACTCATTCTGATCGCCGCATTCAGCATCATCCGCTCAGCCATTACCCGGCTGATAGAACCGGTGCCGCTGGAAAATCTGAACACCGGCTTGTTATTCTCCCTTCTGGCCTCGCTGGTTAACATGGTAGTGGGAATCATACTCATAAAAAGCGGCAAAAAGCACAAATCACTGATTCTGGAAGCTGATGGCAGACACCTGATGACCGATGTGTGGACTTCGGCCGGGGTGATTGCAGGCATAGTGGTTGTAAAATTCACCGGATGGGTAGTGATTGACCCTATTATTGCCCTACTGGTGGCCATCAATATCATATATACGGGGTATAAACTCATCAGCCGCTCTGCAAGCGGGCTGATGGATGCCTCAATACCCGATGAAGACATACAAAAAGTAACGACTTATCTGGACTCCCTGAAAGAGCAGCAGATTGAATACCACTCTTTACTGACCCGGTCAGCCGGACAACGCAAGTTCATCTCCCTGCATCTGCTGGTGCCCGGTGAATGGAGTGTACAGAAGGGACATGACTATGCTGACCGGATTGAGCTTACCATCGAAAACATGTTTAACGAACCGGTGACCGTATCAACACATATTGAAGCTGTGGAAGATCCGGCCTCCATGAATGACATTGGCCTTGACCGCAAATAAAAACGGGCCGGAAGCAACTCCCGGCCCGGAAAACACATAGGCTTCAATAACCGGATCATTCCCGGCAGAGTTCACCCACACCATTTTTCTTCCTGAAGGCTTGAACCAGTGAGTAAACTATCAGCAAGGCCAGTATTCCTATACAGAACCAGCCTGTTATGATTATGTCCTGATGTACGACTGCGGCAGCGGCACGTTTGAAAATAATGCCGTAATATGCCCAAACGAAAACCAGTGGGTAAAAGACCACATTATTCTTAAGGGTCACCAGTACGGCTATGATCAGGCCAACGACCATGACTATGATGGTCCATACGTTTTCTGCCAGGCCGAACCCGTTCCAGTTCCATGAAACAAGCAGCGCAGAGATATTGGCAATGGTGGCAACCGATATCCACCCCAGGTACACATTCATGGTAACCCTGTAGGCAATCCTGGCCGGCACCTTTTGGATCTTTGCATTAAACAAGCCGTTGTACAACGAAATCAGGCATAACAGCAATCCAATCATTACTATCACAGACAGAAGTATCTGCTGGTAATGCCATGTGAATATCCAGGCTGTATTCAAGATACAGGTAAGTGCAAATACAAGGCTCTGGTTCTTGTTCAGTGCAAAGCGCTCCTTTTTACCGTAAACAGCCACCACCTGGTATATGACCATATAAAGCAAGAGGGCGTATATCACACCCCATATGGAGAAGGTCATTCCAGAAGGCACAAACAGGTTGGGATACAGGTCAGACAATTCTCCTGTTTGTATTCCGTTGATGGGAAGGATATTGGCCAGTGCGTTGACCACAACCATTCCAAGATACAAAAAAACGTTAAATACCGATAAAGACTTGTTATTCATATTATTAGGTTTGTTATTATAATCAAAGATACAAAAATCAGGGCAAAAAAAAAAGACTGACCAAAACCTTTTGGTCAGTCTCATACCTTAAACGGAGGCTATTAGTCTGTTATACCCGGCGCGATGTGTACTTTGTGTGTAACAGGTGATGGGATACCTCACTGAGCGGATGGCCCAGAAAATCGTTGTAGATCTTAATGATCTCGGGGTTCTCGTGCGATTTTCTCAAAGGCATCCCTTCGTCCTCGGCATAAATTGCCACTGCCCTGCGCTGACGGATCTCGGGATTTGTCGGGATGGGCTGACCGCCTCCTCCCAGGCACCCTCCTGGACAGGCCATGAATTCTATGAAATGATAATCGGCTTTCCCCGCTTTTACCTTGTCCATGATGTATTTGGCATTGACCAGTCCGTGAGCCACAGCACACTTGAGTTCCACCCCATCAAGGAAAGCCCACTCTTTCTTGGGCTTCTCAATTTTGATCCGGGCTTCACGAATCCCCTCCGCACCACGCACCGGTGTTATATTCAGGTTGTCAAAGGGGACTTCCCTGCCTGTGACCAGTTCATAGGCGGTCCTTAAGGCCGCTTCCATAACGCCTCCGGTGGAACCGAAAATCACAGCCGCTCCCGTGGATTCTCCCATAAGCCTGTCAAAATGCGCCTCTTCAAGCCGTGTGAAATCAATGCCCGCCTGCTTGATCATGATGGCCAGCTCACGTGTTGTAAGGACATAATCGACATCCCTGTACCCGCTGGAGTGCATTTCAGGCCTGGCTGCTTCAAATTTCTTGGCGGTACAAGGCATAACAGATACAGAGACAATTCGTTCGGGATCAAGCTTCCTTGCTTTGGCATAATATGTTTTGACCAGGGCTCCGAACATTTGTTGGGGCGATTTGCAGGTGGACAGGTGGTCCAGGAATTCAGGGTATAGGTGTTCTATGAACTTGATCCACCCGGGAGAGCAGGAGGTGGCCATTGGGAATTTGACCGTCCTGTCATTTTCCTTAAGTGCCTTTTTCAGGCGGGACAGCAATTCAGATCCTTCCTCCATGATGGTCAGGTCTGCCGTGAAGTCGGTGTCCATAACCGCATCAAATCCCAGCCGCTTGAGGGCAGCGACCATTTTACCGGTAACACGGGCTCCCGGACCAAAGCCCAATTCTTCACCCAGTCCTACGCGTACTGCTGGTGCCGTCTGGATAACAACATATTTGCTTTTATCCGAGATAGCAGCCCAAACTTCCTCGATGTAGTTCTTTTCCACCAGGGCCCCCGTGGGGCAGTGGTTCACGCATTGCCCGCAGTTGGTGCAAATCACATCGTTCATTGATTTTTCAAAAAATGTGGTGACCTGGGCATATTCACCTTTGTGGGCCATGGTCAGGGCATTGACGCTCTGCAACTCGGCACATGTCCTTACGCACCGCTGACAGCGGATACATTTGCTGTCATCCTTGATGATAGAGGGAGAATAATCGTCAATGGTATAATTGTGGAATGGCACAAGATGAATGAAATCCTGGTTCATAATCTTGTATTCCGAGGCAAGCAACTGCAATTCACAGTTTCCGTTCTTGTAGCAGCTGGTACAATCCGCGTTGTGTTCCGAGAGGAGGAGCTCGATGATGTGTTTACGCGAGTTCCTGACCTTGTGGGTGTTTGTCAGCACGTCCATCCCTTCTTCACAGGGTGTGGCACAGGCTGGTGCCAGGCGTTTCTGTCCGGCTATTTCCACGACACAGACCCGGCAATTCCCTGCAACACACAAATCTTTGTGGTAACACAGCGTGGGGATGATAACTCCAATCTGCTTGGCCGCATCCAGGATGGATGTTCCTTTGTCAATTTCTACAGGTTGGCCATTTATGGTAATTTTTACTTTTTTTCCCATGGTTGTCTGTTTTCTGGTTTAGTAAATCATCTCCTCTCTGAAATTCTCCACAATAGAAGTGAATGAATTGGCAACGGATTGACCCAGACCGCACTTGGCAGTATACTGCATGGTTTCGGCAAGGCCAAGTAATTTGTCCAGGTATGAAGCCGGTTTCTCTCCCCTTTTCACAGCTTTGATACCTTTAAGCAATTGTTGGCAGCCAACCCGGCAAGGGGTACATTGTCCACAGGACTCTTCTGCAAAAAAGTTGAGGTAATTGTCCAGGACATTGAACATAGAACGGGAACTGTTGAAGAGCATCATGGAACCTCCCGTGGGGAGGGATATTCCTACCAGCTTTCCTTCAAATCCTATACTGGTTGCAGAAAACTTTTTTCTTGGCACCAGGAATCCCGATGCCCCGCCAACCTGTACTGCTTTGGTGTCGTCATCTCCGAAATCATCCACAAAATCGGACAGGCTCATTCCCAGTTCCAGCTCGTAGATCCCGGGCTTTGGAGTATCGCCGGAAATCGAGAAGAGTTTTGTGCCCCGGGAAAATTGCACACCAAGATCGTAAAAGCGTTTTGCCCCATACTTGAAGATGGTAAAGGTGTGTGCCAAGGTCTCCACATTGTTGATTACGGTGGGTTGCCCCAGGTATCCGTAAGCAGTAGGATACGGTGGCTTGTTGCGGGGTTCTCCCCGTTTTCCTTCCATGGATTCAAAAAGGGCCGTTTCCTCACCGCATATGTATGCACCAGAACCCATGAAGATGTTTATTTTGAAGTCGAACTTGATTTCTTTACAGAAGAATTCAAATTCACTGATTGCTTTTTTCAATTCCTGTTGCAGGAAAAAGTACTCACCCCTGAGGTATATGAATCCTTGTTTTGCGCCAATCACATAACCACAAAGGGCAATGGCTGTCAAAACTTTAAAAGGAACCCTGGAGAGGATCTCCCGGTCCTTGAAAGTGCCCGGCTCTCCTTCATCGGCATTGCAAATCACATATTTTTCGTCCGACTTCAGTTCAGAAGTAAGTTTCCATTTCAATCCGGTGGGAAATCCGGCACCGCCCCTTCCCTTGAGTTCGGAACTAATCAGCTCGTTGATCAGCTCGTTGGGTGTGCGTGCCAGGTTCTTGGTGAGCACTTCTTCCCAGTCATTTTCATTTTTGAAAATAAAATCTGCTCTTTTAACAATATCATTAGCTGACATGTTCACCTCCTATTATTTTATCGTGCAGGTAACTGCTTAGAATTTCCCGGATCTTTTCGGGTGTGAGTTCTGTATATACCTCATTATTAATGAGCATGGCAGGGGCTTTATGACAAAATCCCAGGCAATTTGTCTCCAGGAGGGTGAATTTTCCGTCCTGTGTCGTTTCTCCGATTTTAATTTTCAGCATATCCTGAATGGCAAGCAGGATCTGCCTTTCCCCTTTCATGGAGCACGTGATGGTTTTACATACACGGATTATGTATTTTCCCATTTTTTTGCATTCCAGGAAAGAATAGAAAGTGGCTGTTCCGTATACTTCAGTCACCGGAAGGTCCAGTTCACGCGCAATTTCAAACATGGAATACTCTGAAAGATACTTCTCCTGCTCGACCACTCCCTGCAGGATAGGCAAAAGGTTACGCCTGTCTCTGCCGTGCTTGTCGGCAAGGTCCTTAACGAGTTCGGTAATTGGTTTCATCCAAAATCAATTAGGTTAATAAATCTGGAACTAATTATATATATAGTGTGGATTTTACCCTGTATTTTGTGGATCAAACTTGGTTCTGAACGTTTTGGATCTAGTTGTCTGTAAATATAGAGTAAAAATGCGCATTTTAAAAAAATAAAATATTTGGAAAGTATAAAATAATTATTACAGGCAGGGTGGATTACATATAACGTAATGATAATAAGGGAATAGAAGAAGCAAAGTGTCAGGAAAAGGAATTATTCATACATTCGTGTACTAAATACACGAACATGGAGTATCCCCGTACAATAGTCGCTGAAGGAGAAGACCTGTTGCAATACCTTCCCCACAGGCCGCCCGTACTGCTGGTGGATACTTTTTTCGGGCGTGAGCGCTATACATCCTATACAGGGTATACTCCCCATACAGGATCTCTTTTTTGTCCCGGCGATTATTTTCTTGAAGAAGGACTATTGGAACATGCGGCCCAATCCATAGCCCTGGCCGCCGGACTGGAAAGGGTACAAAATCAGGGACAGGTTGAACCCGGTTTTGTTGGTTCTGTCAATTCTTTCATCACGTATAGAAAGGTTCCTTCCGGAAGCACCATATATACGGAAATACGCGAACTTCATCTGTATCCCGGTTTTTCTGTCCTGCAGGCAGAAATATTCTGCAAGGGCAAGCTTGTTGCCAGGGGTGAGCTGAAAGTGGTAAAAATTACAGGACCCGGTACATGAAAAACCTGCTGATCGTTTGCGCACTCATCCTTACAGCCTGCGGGGCTGCCGGCAGGATTCCATGGGAAGAAGTCAGGCCTCTGCTCAGCACAGAGGACAGTGTGCAGCTGTATGAATTTCAAATGCTCCATATGAACGGGACAGAGGAAGGCTTGCTCCTGGTAAGCATGAACACTGTCAACAGGCCGCGACTGGTACTGACCTCATTCTTCGGCATGTCGCTGTTTGACCTTGAAGGTACGGCCGAAGGCTATCAGGTACATTATGTCATGGATGTTTTGAACAGAAGCAGGATGCTGGATCTTCTATGGGACGACTTTTCCCTGCTGTTTGAACCTTATTCCCGGAAAGGTTTCCCACCTGTACGCAATGATGATGGCGCCATAGTGATGCTCATGACAGGAAATGGTATCCTCCATACGGTGATCAGGGCAGGGGATCATGTCAATGGTTACCCGTCAACCATTTTGATCGATCACCCTGCCTTACGTTTATCTGTTAGAATAAAAGTGCTGCAAGATGCTGAAGAATCTCTTTGCCATTGAATCTGTAACGGCAGAAAATACATGGGCCTTCCTGGCCAAAGCATCTGTTGACCCCAAACATCCTGTCTTCCAGGGTCATTTTCCGGGGGTTCCGGTCTTGCCCGGGGTATGTTCACTGTACCTGATCCGTACCTGTACCGAACTTTTTCTGGGACACGATTTACGCTACAACACAGTGGATTCCTGTAAATTTACGGCCATGATCGATCCTTTGCGCAATGAAAAGATCACCAGTGCAGGGAGATCTGAAACAGGCCGAAGGCATCATTCGGATAAAGGCACTGATGCTGTACGGGAACAGGACGGTATTAAAATTGCAAGCCACTATGAAAGAAATTACGTTATGAATATTAAAAACTTATACTGCTTGCCACTCTTGCATTCCCCGTTACTGCCTGGTCACAGGCAACGGAAGAACAATTTTATAAAGAGCTGGCACGCATTTCACGGGAAATTGAAACCCTGAGCGGGTCTTTCACACAGACCAAGGAGTTCCGGTCACTGGATGTGAAAGTGGTTTCAAAAGGCAAGTTCCATTATGCCAGGAACAGGGAAATCCGCTTTGATTATACGGTTCCTTACGAAGTGGGCCTGGTGGTGGATGACCTTACCGTGAAGATAACATCCGGCGATAAGACAACTACCTATGTGCTGAAGGATCAAAAGAATGCCATGGCGGAAATGGCCAGTATCATGAATTACTGCATGAAAGGTCTTTTGTACGAGCTTAAGGCCGGGTACGATCTTGCGTATGCCGGGGATGGTCCTTATCACAGGGTTATTGTAAAAAACCTGAAGGAAGATCCCGCCAATGTATTTGACCGCATAGACCTGAAATTTACCCGGGAAAACTACGCCCTTGAAGAAATGGTCATCAGCGAAAAATCGGGATATATAACAACCTATGTTTTCGGCAATCTGGCCGTAAATGTTGCGCGGTAAGTGTTCCGTACTAAAAAATATTATATTTGTGCCAAATTACCTGAGTAATGAAAGTCAAAGATGTTCCCCAGGAAGATCCCTTTGTTCAACCTGACCGGGACGTAAGCTTATGTGGTCGTCTTTTTGCAGTGGATGACGATGGAAAATACCAGGAGGTTCCCAGCAAGGGCTGGAGTCCAAGAAATGATGCTGTCAGGTTTGCGTGGAACAACTGGGGAGAAAAAGCAGGAAAGGTCCGGGAGAAGGTTCTTGCCGGCAAATATAGCCCTTTGGCCTTTCATATGGCACGGGTTAGGATGACATCCGGAATGCTGGCCGCCTATACTGGTTTTTCACGTAGACAAATTAATAAATTCTGTAAACCAAAAAACTTTGCCTCACTTGATTCCGGAGCCCTTTCAAGGTTGGCGGAGGCGTTGTACATGAGTGTAGAAGAACTCATCTCTATCGATTGAATATGGAAATCAATTTTGAACACGGCCACGGTGCACATTGTGAGAGTGCTGTAGTAAGGAATTTGCTGAATTTTTACGGGGTCAGGCTTAGTGAGCCTATGGTACTGGGATTGGGGGCAGGGATCTTTTTCTGTCATTTGCCTTTCTTCAAGGTAAACGGATATGCCATGACTTCATTCAGGTATATTTCGGGAAGGATATTCTCCGACGTCACCAAAACGCTTGGCATAGAGTACAGGAAACACTCCTTCAAAGACCCGGATGAGGCAATGGCAAAACTGGATGAGGTGCTTTTAAGCGGGACCCCGGTGGGATTACGCGTTGGAGTGTATAACCTTACTTATTTTCCAAAAGAGTACAGGGTCCATTTTAATGGCCATAATCTATGTGTGATAGGCAAGGAAGGAGATGATTACATAATATCGGATCCCATTGGGCAGAACAAAAATAAACTGTCTTCAGCGGACCTGAAGAAAGTGCGGTTTGCCCAGGGGGCGTTACCACCTAAAGGAAGCATGTATTACATTACCAGCATGGAACACTACAAACCACTGGATACCGGCATGATTGAAAAGTCAATTATTAAAACATGCTACAATATGACACACATCCCGTTGCCTATGTTCGGAGCCAAAGGCATCGCTTATCTTGCCCGGAGGATGCGTAAGTGGGAAAAACTTTTTGGCAAACGGGAAGCGGCACTCAACCTGGCACAGATCATCCGCATGCTGGAGGAAATCGGGACGGGAGGAGCAGGATTTCGTTTCATGTATGCTGCATTCCTGCAGGAAGCTTCGGTATTATTGAACAGGCCCGCGCTGAACCAGTTCTCCATGGATCTGACAGCGGTGGGTGACCTGTGGAGGGACTTTTCGTACAACGCCGCACGATTCTTCAAACAACGCGAACCGGAAGGTCTTACCTATAATGATCTGGCTGTAAAACTGGAAGTGATTTCGGCGCGCGAACTTGATATTTTCAAACGACTGGAAAATTCAATCAAGCGTGGATAATCAGTTTGCCATAGAGACCAGAGACCTTAAGAAGACTTATAAAGGCAAACCGCATCCCACACTTGACGGTTTTTCCCTGCGCATACCCTATGGGTCGCTTTTTGGACTGCTGGCCCCAAACGGGGCAGGCAAAACCACAGCTATCAATATCATATGCGGTTTGCGACACTATGACAGCGGAGATATATTTATTGACGGGCACGATGTGTCGGACGGCATGCAGCATGTTAAACCTCTTCTGGGCCTGGTTCCCCAGGATATTGCACTTTTCCCCTCCCTTACAGCCTATGAAAACCTGAAAATTTTCGGAGGCCTGTACGGATTGGGGAAAAAATTACTGGAAGAGCGAATAGATCAATTGCTGGAACTTTTTGACTTGTCTGCAAGCCGCAATTCTTACATCAACCGCTTTTCCGGAGGCATGAAACGCAGGGTCAATGTGATAGCAGGGATGCTGCATGTACCTAAAATTTTGATACTTGATGAGCCCACGGTTGGTGTAGATGCCCAGTCGCGCAGGCTTATCCTTGAAAAATTGACCGATATCAACAAAGCCGGAACCACCATACTCTTCATATCCCATTACCTTGAAGAAGCGGAACAACTCTGTAACCGGGTGGCTTTCATGGATAACGGTGCTATCGTGTGCGAGGGAAACCCGGCAGAACTGATAGCCGGCAAGAGTGAGTGCAACTGCCTGGAATCCTTATACCTGTTGTTAACAGGAAAAAAGATGAGGGACAGTCAATGAGAAAATTCAGGTTTTTACTATATAAAGATTATCTGTTGCTCAAAAGGGATGTGGCCGGGATGCTGCTCATGTTCCTGATGCCCGCCATTCTTGTCGTACTCATGGCGCTGCTTCAGGACAGCTCCTACAGATCGTTAACAGAGTCTTCTGTCCCGCTGCTGCTGGTGAACAGAGATCAGGGGGAATTGGGAGAAGCCATAGACAAACAGATCGAGGCCTCGCACATATTCCAGATTGACAGGAAGGTAAACGAGGCCATTCCCACCCTGGAAGAACTTGAACAGGAAGTGGCCTCGGGCCATTATACACTGGGTATTTATATTCCTGAAAATACAACCGAAAGCATTCGCAAGAACGTGGCAAGGTATGTGCTGGCAGCATTCAGCGGAACCATGGAAAAGCCCTCCCCGGACATGGTGAATTTTGTCATTTTTATTGACCCCACTACAAAAGTTTCCTTTTATACCGCCCTAATGAGTACATTGAAGGAGCGGACACAAAAGATTGAATTTGAATACGTCCTGAACGAAATTTCCCGGCAGGTAAACGAGTTCAGCCCCATTCCCGTTTCCACGGAAGGATTCTCCACAGAACAGGTTCATATTGATATCCGTGACGCACGCCTGGAGGGAAGGGATCTGAATCCCAATCCCGTTCAACACAATGTGCCTTCCTGGACCTTGTTTGCGATCTTTTTTATTGTGATATCGCTTTCGGGAAGCATAATCCGGGAACGGCAGGACGGAAGTTTCTCCAGGATGATGACAATGCCCTGTTCCTATACGGAGTATCTGTTGAGCAAAGCCGTGGTTTTTACCATGGTTTCGTTGATCCAGTTTGTTCTGATGCTGCTTATCGGGGTATACCTGATGCCTCTTTTTGGCATGGAATCCCTGAACCTGGGCACTTCCCCCGCGGCTTTGATCTTGCTGGCCCTGTCGGCTGCGGTAGCGGCTATCGGTTATGGGATAGCCATAGGAAACATTGCCAATACCATCCACCAGTCTGCCATTTTTGGTGCAATATCCGTAGTGATCATGGCTGCCATTGGAGGCGCCTGGATCCCGACGGCTGTCATGACCGAATCCCTGCGTAACTTAAGCAGGATCTCTCCCATATACTGGGGCCTTTCAGGTTTTATGGATGTGTTTATGCTCAATGCCGGAGTAATGGCTGTTCTTAAGGAATGCGGCGTGATGCTCCTTTTTGGGCTGGTTTGTTTTGCGGTGGCCGTTACATTCAATTACCGGCGTAGGATGGACGTCTGAATCCATTGTTGATTGCAAATGCCGGGTTGAGAATGCACGTGAGTATGATTTTGTACCAGTTGAATCCGTCTTTTCCCATGGCCAGGGCAGCTCTGTGTGTAAGTTCACCCAATATTATTCCCCCCAACGGAGTGATGATCAGATCCTGAACACTTGGTTGTTCCAGGCCACCTTCCCAGACATATTCCCACAGAAGCGATTGCGTCAAGGCAAAAAAAGGATGACTACCAGATGGCAGCTCCCTGTGATCTTGCAGAATTGTAATAAAAGCTTCCCTGGTAGGGATGTCCAACGTAATTGACAATAAACAGGTCATTGTCTTTTACCGGAAATGTGGTGAAAGTCGGCCTGTACTGCTCTTTCATTTTGGTCGGTTTGAACACTTCTTTTCTGTCCCACTGGCTTATCGATTCCGGATATACTGCGCTTGTATTGGCAATACGAAAAACAGAATCACAATGAACAAAAAAAGTTTATTAAAAAGTCTCAGCAAGGCGGACGGCCTTTTTCAAAGATAATGAGTTTTTTATGTAACTTTCGAAATGTTTGATGTTTCTGTTCAATACATTCAATCTGTACACTGCCTGCATCCCATAGGACGCCTGGAAACGACACAGAGTAAACACTTTGAAGATACAATCAAAAAATGCCTTGAAAGGGAGACATTCCTTGTGATTAATTTCTCTGCATGTCCTTATCTTTCAAGCAGCGGGATAAGGGTACTGCTGAATACTTCGCGGGAGCTTGCATCTGCTGGCGGGCAGCTTGTCCTTACCGGCCTTTCCTCTGAGATGTTACAGGTTTTGCAGATTGCAGGGCTGGATTCCGTGTTTGAAATTTGTGCAGATGACGTCCAGGCTGTTACCTGCATAGAGCAATGTAAAAGAACTGAGATTACCCTGGAAAACATATTCCCTGGTAAGGCCCCCTGTGAAACAGAGAGGGTAAGGGATGCCCTGGACTCCTGTCTGTATGAATGGAAACATCCACAGCTTGCCGGTTTTGATACCTTGTACATAGCCGCGGGAGAAGGGGCCTTGGGAGAAACGCTCCAGAGGAAAGATGCGGTGACAGGCTTTTTTGTCACCCTGTTTCACTGCACCGGTTTCATACCCGATGACCCGGCATATGCCCCCGATTTTCGTATAGTCAGTGACCCGGCACAGGGTACGCTCTTTGTGGACCATGCCTTGTCCACAAGGGGCCCTTACCGTGTACGTGTCACGGTCAGCGATCCGGAACCTGTAAGCATCAGGCACCTGCTTCAATACAAGGGTTTTTCACCGCCACAGGCAGCGTCTTCCCTGTGTACCATGCTTTGTCTGGACAGGAATCCTCAAAGGCCTTCACTTTCTGTTGTTTTCAGGCAGGAAAACGGGACATGGGAAGGAGGAACCTTTCTTTTACAAAAGGAAAACGTACTGCAGCGGGGTGAATACTCTGAGCAAACCCTGCGTGACTTGTTGACCTGGGAAAACATCATGGGAGTTACCAGGCATGATATGGATGCATTGCTTGACAGGCCGGTGTTCTGGTTGTTTTTTGCCGGCAAGGCACAGAATTCCTCCGTTTTTCAGACACAGGTGGTTTGTGAAAAAGAAGAGGTCCCGGAGGATCACCTGGTCTTCCTGACCAGGAAACTGTATACAGATTCAGTGAAGGCAGAACTTGAGAAGCTTCACGGCGGATATTCAGCGACTACTTTTCGTGTCCGCTCTTTTGACCACCAGGGCAGGGTCCTGAGACCAACCGTACTAAAAACCGGGGACCGGCCCATGATACAGAGAGAGGCAGAACGGTGTAAGCAGTATGCCATGCCTTACATTTTGAACAACAGCGCCATGATCCTGGGCACGTCTTTCTATTGCCAGATGGGTGCACTCAGGTACAATTTTGTGGGGATAGGAGGAGAAGACACCGAATTGAAATGGCTAACCCACTACTTTCACAGCTGGCCTGTAGATGATCTTGTTTCTCTATTTGATAAGATTTTCCTGAAAATACTCAAACCCTGGTACGGACAGGCCGTACCGGAAGTAATCTATCCATACGCAGACCACGATCCCACAAAAACCTTTTTTCCTCACGTGTTCAGGCAGGCCGAAGAGGAGTTAGGGATTCCGGAGAAGAACCGCTCCTTCACCATAGGTGGTTCGGAAAAGAACTTTTTGAATCCATACCATTATTTACATGAGGAGTATCCCAGAAGACGGAAACAGGGAATGGATTATTATTCTGCTATTTGTCATGGAGACTTGAACATGCAGAATATCCTGCTGGACAAGGACATGAATGTTTATCTCATAGACTTCTCAGAAACCAGGCCGCGTTCAGCTATATCGGATTTTGCCCGTTTGGAAGCCATATTCATGATTGAATCCTTTCCCATGGAAAACGAAAATGATTTTCTTCAGGTCCTGGAGTTCCTTATGGATTTCTACGAAAAACCGGTTACCCTCGATAAAAAGTTCAGAAAGGCCTGGCCCGGAGCATTGCCGGGATTAATGGACAGGAATATGACACTAACCATGAAAATGAGGGAGTATGCACTCGCTGCTGCACGGGGGAATAAGACATTCACTCCCTATGCAGTGGCCCTCCTTGAATGGATCTTGCCAATTGTCTGCTATTCAAGCGCCACTATATGGCAAAAACGTCTCTCTGCCTGTGTGGCCTCATTGCTTTGTGAAACAATTGAGTCAGGTAAAGAGGCACAATAAATGCGAAACCATGAAAACAACCATCATTATTTTAATTATGTTAACATCCTTATTTTCAAACAAAGGGCAACAAAACACGGGAAAGATTGTGGAACCGGCCGAGGATTTTTATGCATTATCCTTCAAGACCATCCGGGGAGAAACATTTTCTTTTGAACAACTGCGCGGGAAAAAGGTTTTGCTGGTCAACACGGCTTCCAAATGCGGCTTTACACCGCAATTCAAAGAACTGGAAGCCCTGAACAAGGAATATGCACCGAACCTGGTCATCCTGGGATTTCCCTCCAATGATTTCATGAAACAGGATCCCGGGACCAATGAAGAAATCCTTGAATTCTGCGAGATCAATTACGGGGTCACATTCCAGATGATGGAGAAAAGCTCGGTTAAAGGTAAAGACCAGAATCCTGTATTTCGCTGGCTGTCTGATAAATCCAAAAACGGTTGGAACACCAGCGCTCCCGGTTGGAATTTTTCCAAGTACCTGGTAGATGAGAAAGGCAGGCTCATAGGCTTCTGGCCATCCAAGGTGAAACCCAACGACCCGCAGATACTGGAAATGCTTTAAGGCAGACAGTTCACACTTCAGGTATCCAGACAAGGAGCCTTAGCGGTGCTCCGCTTCCTCCCTTGATTTTCATGGGAGCAGCCACCACATAGAAATTACGCGCTGGTACTGATTGCAGGTGCGCCACATTTTCATAGGCGGTGACATTGTGGCTGAACAGCGTGCGGTGGGTAAGAAAATCTGCTGACTGTCCGTAGTCGATACTCGGTGTGTCGATACCAACAGCCTTCACATTCCTTTCTTCTATGAGCCACAGGGCGGCCTCGGGATCCAACCCGGGAAAATGCAATTCTCCGACACCCTCGGAACCCGTTTTGAGGGTCCCTGTGTATTGCAGGGGGTCGTTCCAGTATTGGCCGAAACCGGTACGCAACAACACGATCGTCTGTGCTGGGATTGTGCCGTGTGTTTTTTCCCATCCCAGGAAATCTTCACTGGTGATAAGGTAATCTCTGTCAGCCAAAACCTTGTCTGATACATCGACACATATACCTTCGCCTGTGAATTCTTCCGGAAGGATCTGTTCAATGGACCTTCCGTTTTCCGCGAAATGCAATGGCGCGTCAAAATGGGTTCCCCCGTGCTCTTCTGCCGCATATAGGAAAGAGGAATAGAAATAACCTTTGTCATTGATCCCGAAAGTAACGGTATCATGAATGAAAGTCACGTTGGTTGGCCAGTACACAGTGCTTTTTTCAAAATCCCATGTCAGATCCAGCCATTGGCCCCGGTCCCAGCAGATCTGCTTATTTGAAATATTTCCGCAACCTGCCGCGATCAGACATAAAATGATAATGTAATGTTTTCTCATAGGAAGCCTGGTTTTATTACTTCAAATATAGCATGATTTGAAGTACATTTGTAACCTGGTAAAAAATGTTAGCATGAAGAAGACAACCATGTTGACGGCAGCCTTGCTCGGTTGTGCCCTGCAGGCTTCTGCCCGTCCATACGAAAAGGGGCCTTATACCGTCACACGGCTTGAGGAAGATGTGTACAACATTGTGGATGCCAACAGGCAAAATCCTGCAGGAATGCATAACAACAAGACAGGAGAGGTGACAGGCATGAACAACAGCTCCGATATGTACCTGGTGCTGGGAACTGAAAAAGCCTTGCTCATTGACCTTTCCAATAACATTGACTGGTATGAAGACCCCGCTGGCCGGCTACAAGAAATTGTCTATGATTTGGCCCGGTCAAGGCAACTGGTCATAACCCTTACCCACCGTCACGGGGACCACCTGGGGATGTTGCCTGCTTTCCGGGACGATTCGCTGGTCCGCTTTTGGGTTCCGGAAAATGATTTTTCGGGAAGCGAGCTTTTCCCTGACCAAAGGACCGTTTTTTTCAAAGAGAAGGAGTCCCTGGATCTTGGAGGAGGGGTGATTGTTGATTCATTCAGCCTTCCGGGTCATACACCCGGATCCACCCTCTTCTTTCTCCGGGGCCGGCACCTGGTCTTTACGGGGGATGCCCTGGGTTCGGGCAATGGTCTGTGGCTCCTGAATGAAGAAAGTTTCGGACAGTTATCTGCCAGCTTCGGTTCTCTGATGAAGCATATCCTTGACCCGTCCAATGGGATTTCACATGCAAGGCTGGTTTTGTATACCGGGCATTCCTGGCAGAAGGGCACATCGGGTCCGCTTGGATCAAACTACCTGGAAGACATGCAGGTACTGATAGGGCAAATCGGATCCGGTACCGCCCTGACAGAGCCTTACCAGACATTCCTTCCCTTTTTGAATGCCAATTTCAGATACCAGTCGGCCACCATCACCTGGAACAGGGAGGCCGCTGAACGTTTTGTGGAAGAAAAGCGTTTTCCTCCCGAAAGGGATTTCACAGGGCAGGGGCCCACGCACAGGGGGAACAACTTTGAACTGATAAAATTGCTTGATAGCCATAACTTTACATTGGATGATTCTCCGGTGGGCGATATGGAGTATTACCTGTACGACCCTGTGGCACACGGGGCGGATCCCGGGAAGAAATACCCGCTGATTGTTATGTTGCATGGAGCTTCCAATGGCATGGAAGGGGTGATGTGTGCCGCTTATACAGATTTTGTGGTTTACGCCGGGGAAGAATACCAGCAAAAGATAGGAGGGGCCTATATACTTTTTCCCAAAGCCAATGAATATGTGCAGATGGAAGGAGATAACCAGGTTATCCTTGGCACTTGGATGACCAGGGATGCGACACAGGAGGGCTCTGTGTATACTTCGGTGCTGGCGGCTTTGCTCGAAGATGTTATCTCGGCCCATAATATTGATGAAGAACGTGTTGTGATAGGAGGCACTTCGGCCGGAGGATACATGGTCTGGCGATTCCTGGCTGCCCGGCCCGACCTGGTAAAAGGGGCTTTTCTGGTAGCCCCGGCAGACAATCCCTCGGAAGAAGAGTTGAAAACATATGAAAAACACGGGATCCATATCTGGGTCATCCATGGGAAAAAAGATGAAATTTGTCCTTTCGGGGTTTTTACCGGACCTGTGAGAAACATGCTGGAGGCAACAAAAAATGTCCGCGTCTCTGCGCTGGAGACAGTACGTTACGGGGACAAAGGAATTGTCCGGCTGAATGTTCGCGGGACAGAGATGGGACAGCACCTGCCCTTGTTTTGCGTTGGGTCCGATATGATCTATGATGATGGTACTCCTTACGACCCGCGCTACCCGGAGGGTTTCACAGGCTGGTTGAATATGGTTTTTGGCAATGATTGATACAGTTATTTTTGATCTGGGCGGGGTAATTGTCAACATTGACCGGGACTGCTCTGTTAAGGCTTTTCAAGCCCTGGGACTGAAGGATGCCGGTACTTACCTGGATCCATACCACCAGAGCGGCATTTTCCTTGAACTGGAAGACGGCAGGCTGGATGCTGATGAATTTTGTGAACGTCTTGGCCAATTATGTGGCAGGCCGGTTTCCTTTTTACAAGCGCAGGAAGCCTGGATGGGATTCATTTCAGGTGTGCCCGGTGAGAGACTCGCCTATGTGGAAAGCCTGAGAAAAGATTACCAGGTTTGCCTGTTGAGCAATACCAATCCTTTTATCATGGAATGGGCGCGAAGTGCGCGTTTTACCCCTCAAGGCCGGGCACTGGATGTTTTTTTCGATCAACTGTTCATTTCTTACCAGATGAAATGCGTGAAACCTCACAGGCAGATTTTCCGGCAAGTACTGGATACCCTTGGAGCAAAACCGGAACACATACTCTTTGTTGACGATGGTCCTGCAAACATTGAAACAGCAAAAGATATGGGATTCCTGACATTAATGCCTGTAAACGGGACCAACTGGATCCCGGATGTTCAGAAAGTGCTTGCAAATGCCGTTACAAGACGGAACAGGGGAAGGTAACGGTTGATGTACATGTTGCCGGAATTATCCAGGGGGGTATGGTACACGTCATACGCATCCCCGTCAACCATCATGTATAGGGCAGGAACCTCTTTCATGGCAAAAGGATAATGATCGCTGTCATTCGAGAGTGGGTGTTGCTCAATGGTAAACAAACCCAGGCTGTCGTTAATGTGCAGGAAACGCTTCAGGTTTTCCTCTCCCTCCGCCCCGGTTTCCACAAACAACCGTTCCCCGTTGTCGGCTACCATGTCAGGATCTATCACCTGCAGGGTCCGTTCAAGGGGAAAAACCGGATTTTTGGTGTAATGGGTTGATCCCAGCAGGTTGTTTTCTTCAGCTGCTACGGCAATAAAAACATACGTAAGCTCCGGTCTGTTCTCAGGCTGGGCATAGTGACGCGCCAGGGTCAGGATAAAAGCCACTCCCGAAGCATTGTCATGGGCACCCGGATAATACACTTCTTTACCAAAATGTCCCAGGTGGTCATAATGGGCAACAAACACAATACAGGAGTCCGCCCTGGAAGAGCCGGGTATGTGCGCTATAACATTGGATGAAGTATAACCTTCAATCATCCGGCTTTCAAAACGGACCCTGATCTGTTTTGCATCACCCGGGAAGCCCGGTCCGGCCCAGATCACGGGGATGGGTTGCACAGTCCCGCTCCGGGACTTGAAAAAAGACGGGACTTTGTCCTGGACCATGATCAGACCTGCAACAGGCATTTTGTATAGTTCAAACGGGGCTATGCCCATGTATTTGTATACAAGATCGTATTGCAATACGACGTATGAATTTCGGAAATCACCGCTTTCCAGCATAGGGATCAGACGTGCCGGGTCATGATCCTGCACTCCGATATACTTCAAGGAAAAAATGCCTTTTTGTGAAGGGGAGAATTCCCTGACAATAAAATCTTTGCCCGGTTCCAGCGTAACCCCGTCCACGGACATTTCCATTTTCTTGTGGAAGACATTAACGTTGTATGAAAATGGCTGCAGGTACCCTCCTTCCACAGAAGGTTCCACCCCGCGGATCTGCATGAATTGCCGGGCAATATATTTTGCAGCTTTTTTATCTCCTTTCCTGAAGTCAGAGCGTCCCTCGTATTTTTTTGAGGATAATTCCCTGATGACTTCCTTGTAGTAAGTTGTGTCCTGTGCGTGTATACATGTGAAAGATACAAGCAATGAACCTGTGATTATAAAATACCGTAGTCTCATGACAGCAAAGATATATTTTTTCTACATTTGTGACTATGAAACGCTTGGCTTTGATAGTACTGGCAATCGCAGCGTTTGCCTGTACGGAAAAAAACATCCGGACCATATCTCCGGAAGCAGATGTTGTTATGGCCCGGTTGCAGCAGGCTGCCGGCAACAACCAATTTTTCTTTGGACAGGAAGACTTTCCGTTTTATGGTCATTCCTGGGAGTATGAAGGAGGCCGCAGTGATGTGAAAGATGTATGTGGCGACTATCCGGCCGTACTGGGTTGCGATCTGGGCCACATAGAACTGGGAGATAATAAGAATCTGGACGGCGTGCCTTTTGAAGTTATGCGCAAAGCCATAACAGACCATTACATGGCGGGCGGGATAGTCACCATAAGCTGGCACGCCCGCAATCCGCTAACCTCTTCCAATGCCTGGGATGTTTCCGATAATACCGTGGTAGCCTCAATCCTGGAAGGGGGTTCACATTATGACCTGTTCCAGACCTGGCTTGACAAGGTAGCCGTTTTTCTTGATTCCCTGAGAATGGAAGACGGAACACGGATCCCGGTGATCTTCAGGCCCTGGCATGAGCATACCGGATCCTGGTTCTGGTGGGGCAGAAAACTTTGCTCCAGCCAGGAGTATATAGCCTTATGGAAGATGACAGTGGATTATATGAGAAACAAGGGGCTGGACAACCTGATCATTGCCTATTCCCCTAATTACGGAGGCCTGGACCGGGAAGCATACATGGAGCGCTATCCGGGTGATGATTATGTGGATCTGCTGGGACTGGACGCATACGGGGACGGACAGGAATTCCTGGACGTCCTGCGTAATGAACTGACCATGGTCGCCCAGTTGGGCAAAGAGCATAAGAAAGCCATAGCCCTTACAGAGTGTGGCATGGGTGGCCTTGGCAATCCCCTGTGGTTTACACAAATCCTGCTAAAAGCCACGGAAGGGCTTCCTGTAACCTATGCCCTCGTATGGCGCAATGCCCCGGACTACCTGATGCCCATGCATATATTCGCTCCTTATCCCGGACACGCATCGGCCAAAGATTTTATCACTTTCTACCAGGATCCCCGCACACTCTTCCTAAACGATTGACAGACCATACATGAAACAACTATATGTAA
>Ga0208940_1001876_pt1 | contig 20892 bp, 32 predicted proteins | sample AD_JPNNA6_MetaG_FD_184445 | JGI IMG/M metagenome (GOLD analysis project Ga0208940, IMG submission 184445) | Active sludge microbial communities of municipal wastewater-treating anaerobic digesters from Japan - AD_JPNNA6_MetaG (SPAdes) (version 2) | ecosystem: Engineered > Bioreactor > Anaerobic... | reverse complement strand
CATCATTATTAAGCAACATAATCTGCGCGTCTTTTTTTAATTTCAATTCGAGTGCCGTCGGCATTGATTCCACGCCGAAATCACCTTCAACTAATCCCCACGCCTTCCAGATTTTGCCGGGCAGTTGCGCCAGATGTTGCTCGTTGATGGCATCAGCCAGGTCATTAGTGCTGGTCAGCGAGATATAAAAATCATCGGAAGATGCTTGAAAAAACTGATCGCACCGCTGATTGAAAATCGCAATATCTTCGTCTGTAACCGATTTATTGCGGATGGCGTTTAGCAGGCGGATAAACTCGTCATCCTTCTGTCGGTAAACCTTCTCCAGTTCGATAAATTCCATATCCATGCCCTTGATTACTTTGGCGCTGAAAAAATACGGGCTGGAATAGTAAGAACGGAAAATTTCGCGCTCTGTTGAAGTGACCACAGGTGGCAACTGATAAAGATCACCGATGAAAATCATCTGCACACCGCCAAAAGGCCGCTTGGAATCCGGACCATTCAAACGCAGAAACTTATCCACACAGTCCAGAAGATCGGCACGTACCATAGAAATTTCATCGATTATGATTGTGGTCAATTTTTTATAAAGCGAATTTTCATTTTTGTCAGAACCCTTCCTTTTTTTGATAGACGTCAGGGTAACGTTCGGCTTAAACTGAAAAAAAGAATGAATCGTCTGTCCGCCGATATTCACAGCGGCAACACCTGTCGGCGCCAGAAGCACAACATTTTTCTTCGTATGGCTGTAAAAATAATTGAGCAGCGTTGATTTACCAGTACCAGCACGCCCCGTGATAAAGATATTTTTGTCAGTCTCTTCCATCAAATCCAATGCGCGCAGAAATTCAGGATTGAAATCTATCGCAGTTGGTTTTTGCGTATCAGCCATGAGCTTTTGCCTTGTTCGATGTAGAAGATGATACCTTCTGTTTGATAGCCAGATGGCTCAGGAAGTTATGGACATCCGTTTCGTCTGCACCTTGCTTTTCCCAGTTCTTATTTTTTGTGCCGGTTAAGTAGGCATGAAAGCGCTTAAACCAATCGATGTAAGTCCGCTCCGTGATGAATGCATAATGCTTGGTGCGCAGTATTTCGCGAATCTTTTCCTGCACCGCTTTGACGTCCGGGTATTTTTCTTCGGCTGCAGTTTCTGCGTCCGGCGAAAGCGATGATGTATTATTCAACAAGAAATGATGAATATAGAGTTTAACAGCGTTATCGGCCTGTTCGAATTGCCAATCTTGCAGTCTTTCGTATTTCCTCAGAACATCAAGGAACATTTTTATTCTTAAATCCAATGGCTTGTCCTACTGTGTATTGGAAAACCGCAGGAACTTGCTGACCCTGTGATAAACTTTTGAAATTCAGGCAAAATGTTATTCATCTCTCCACCCCCGATGATGGAAACTATTCAGCCTAATCATCGCTTGCCAATAATCAATGTTTATACATAGTACACTTTTGTTGATAATAACCATATTATACGTATATAATTCAATAATAATTGTTTGATTTTATTAAGTTATTGGTGTAGAAATTAGGTATTGAATCAATGGTGCTGTTTGAAATAAAGCGGGATTATTTATTACGTATATTAATTGTTAGCAAAGAGAGAAACTGAAAATATATGACACGATACACAGATGCAGAAGCAGCCAGGGCAATAATCGCCGTCCTGCATGACTCCCGGTGGGTAGGAGCTGGTTTAGCTCAAGCGTACCTATGGGCAATCAATGGGGACAGAGCTACTGAAGACATTGCACGGTACCTCTACGAGCTGAACTGCTATTCCTTGGCGAAGGCAAAGGAACTTGTTCCCACATTGGCCAAGGATGGCTTTCTCAGTCACATCAAAGCCCGCACCAAGACTGGGTCGGCCGAGAATCCCATCACCAAAATGTTCCCTGCTGCAATCACCGAGCAGCGCTTTCTTGAACAAGTTGATGCACTTCGAGCCAAGCGCGGAACGGTCGATTACGAAGATGACCGGGAATCAGGTCACACGCTCGTTGATTTCACATTAACCGAAAGCGGTCTTCGCCTTCCGATCAATGTGAAGAACGCGGGAACTCGTTTCGAGAGCGCAAAGCAACTCGTGGGACTAGAGCCAGACGACTGCATACCCATTCCCGTATACAAGGCGTACGATGCAATAGAAAAGGAACCGAATCTCTTATATGCGGTTGCCGTTGACTACGGCCTCGTGGATTCCATTAATGCCCACCTGATTCCCTTGTTTGACGAAAACGAGGCTATCGTGTGGAGAATTTTGAACGACTATTCCGGAACTCGCATCCGTGACGCCGAGGATAAGTTTGTCTATGGCATTACCACCAGACATTGGGATAGCATCCGGGAGGGTTTTGCCGATCCTGAATTTCGACTGGTCTCTGCACGGAAATCCATTCGGATACTCCAGAATCAACCCAAGAGAACGCCTGGCATCGGCCTTAGAGCATGGGGGACAGGGGCAAGCGCTGAAGTCAATGTGCACATATCCATAGCGGGAGAAACAAAGCCTTGGAGAGAAATCTTCGACCGGATTGTCCAAAACAGTCTCGGGGACATCATTGAGGCAATCAACCGAAAGAAGACAGAGGTGGTCCATGACCCCGAGATCTGACTTACAGGTCGTAAGCCTTTTCTCAGGCTGTGGCGGCCTTGACTATGGATTCGAGGCAGCGGGGTATTGCATCCGCTTTTCAAACGATTTTGACAAGTTCTCCTGCCAGACCCTCCGACTGAATCGTCGGGAGAATGTATGTCATGCCCCAATCGAGGATATCAGCACTTCAGAAGTCAAGAAAATCATCGGATCAGGAACGGGTGCCTGTGATGTCCTGATCGGGGGCCCCCCCTGTCAACCATTCTCCAAATCGGCGTACTGGAGCAAAGGCGATACGCTTCGTCTGAATGACCCCCGTGCGAACACGCTTGAGCAGTACTTCCGTTTTGTGGAGGAGTTGCATCCACAGGCGTTCTTGTTGGAGAATGTCCATGGACTGAACTATAACGGCAAGGAAGAGGGCTTCCTGTTCATCATGGAACGGATCAGGGACATCAATGTAAAGACAGGTGACCACTACGTGCCATCTTGGGCTGTGCTGAATGTTGCTGACTATGGCGTACCTCAGCTACGGGTGCGGTTTTTCCTCATTGCTTCGCGGCGAGGGGGTCAGTTCCGCTTTCCCGCCCCGACGCACATCCCGTCCGAAGAAGCCGAGTCCTCCCTTTTTGGAAGCATGGGCATAGAACCTTATGTTTCGGCGTGGGAAGCAATCGGCTACATTCCCCTTGATACGCGACAGAACCTTAAGCTGGGGGGGAGGTGGGCTGATTTGCTGCCCTCGATTCCAGAGGGGGAAAATTATCTCTGGCATACTGACCGCAAGGGTGGACTGCCACTGTTTGGATGGCGCACTCGCTATTGGAGCTTTCTGTTGAAGCTGTCTAAAAAACTGCCAAGTTGGACGATTCAGGCACAGCCGGGATCAGCCATTGGCCCGTTTCACTGGAGCAATAGAAAGCTTTCCTGGCAGGAGATGGCTGCTATACAAACATTTCCCAAGACCTTTGTCATCGATGCCCCGAGAACGGAGGTACAAAGACAAATTGGAAATGCCGTTCCGTCGCTTATTGCTGAGATTCTTGCACGTCAAATCTCCGCTCAAGTTTTTGACAAGCACATTACAGGTCAGCCCGCGCTTTCTGTTTCCCGTTGCGGTACAATCCCGGAACCAGAATCCATCGAACCGGTGCCTGCGAAATACATGTGTCTTGTTGGTGAACATGAAGCCCACCCTGGAACTGGCAAAGGTAACAGTTACAAAACAGGAACAGATGGCTAACCATGCCATGCACACGGACGGGAATTCCACTGCGCTCCATTCCCGCCGGTGATGGCCACAGTTGGCAGTAAGGAATTTGGACTGAGGTAGATGAAATCTCTTCTGGATGCGGCAAGAGTCTTCTTGATTGAATCTTTGCAGAATTTCGATAAGGGCAAGTTGCAGTTTTCGATCCTTCATGCCGTTACTGCTACGGAGCTGTTACTGAAAGAACGTTTATCGAAAATCCATCCAAACCTTATCTACAACAAGATCGATTCACGACAGGTTGTTAGGGAAAATACTGTTGGGCTGAGAGATTTGCCCCAAAGACTAATAAATCTCGGGGTCAAGCTGTCTGAGGAGGAGACAGATATTATTGTGAAAGTGGCGAAATGGCGACATGAGATCGTTCATCATATGCCCACGTACACAGAGGAGCATGCGATCATAAGCCTCGGACTGCTTTACGATTTTCTTTCACGCTTTATCGAGCGTGAAATGCATCTTGCTTTCAACGACATAATCCCCAAGAGTTTGTACAAAACCGCAAACCGTTTACTTAAAGGGTGGGAGCGAGTGGGGAAAAAGGCGAGAGAAAAAGCCGAAGCCGAAGGTTATATCGTTGATCCGTCTATGGAATGCCCTGAGTGCGGCGGGATTGGCGTCGTGACAATACACGGAGATAAAGCATTTTGTCATCTTTGCGGCTCATATCTCCATTTTGGAGATTGTCCGCTCTGTCATAAGCCCGCTTTGCACATCGGTTTGTATTTTGACGACAGGGTGTATCATCCGAAGTGTGCTGACAGGATGATTCAAGATCATTTTGAAACGTTTAGATCTGACTTGAATGAGCGTCAGAAAGACGAATGGAGTTCAGTGTTAACACCGGATGTAAACCGAGAATAAGACCGCCAACAAGGCGCTGAACCGGACGTGGCAATAAAGCGCGCCACGCCGGTTAGCTCGTCGTTAGGCTACAAGAATAGCCATAGAACTACAGCGGTGGCGGAGCAAGAGAAGAGACCAGTTTACAGTTGACAACTGGCAAAGGAGGGAATCAATTGAAATCAGACGATATTACGGTTCAGCAACTTTTCCAGGATCGCCGGCAGTATATGGTCCCCTTTTATCAGCGTGCCTATGTCTGGACACGCTCCGGTCAATGGGAACAACTTTGGGACGATATCCGTGTGAAGGCAGAGGCCCGGCTCATTGGCAGCAAAAACGGCCCACACTTCCTTGGCGCTGTTGTTCTTGACCCCCAGCCCAGAGACGGCTTGATCGGTGTTGACACATTGCACATTATCGATGGCCAGCAACGACTGGCGACACTGCAATTTATCTTAAAATCCGTTCTATTGCTACTGCGGTCGGTGAATTCAGCGGCAATTGCCGAGATAGTGGCAGGTAGTCTCAAGAACAGCAATCCCGACACGATGCGGAATCCGAAGATCGAAATATTTAAAGTATGGCCAACATTTCGTGACCGTGATGACTATCGATCGGCTCTTGAGGCTGAAGATCGTGATGCACTGCGGGCTGTTTTCCCCAAGAGTTTTACCCAGCGAGGTGAATTTCGCAGAATTGGGATTCACCATCCGCCGGCACTTGAGGCAATTTGGTATTTTACCGCATGTTTTGAAAAATGGATTGCTGAAGGTACTCATGAAGAGAGATCGACACGATGCGAAACACTTGCTACGTCTATTTTGCAGGACTTGAAAATTGTGTCAATTGTCTTGGATAATAATGATGATGCTCAAGTAATCTTTGAAACTTTGAACGGACGTGGCGCGCAACTCCATTCGACAGACTTGATACGGAATTTTATCTTTATGAGGGCGGACAGAGAGAATGCAGATTCCAAGACGTTTTACGACACTCTGTGGCAAAAATTCGAACAGAGTTGTTGGAACGAGGAGCAGAAGCGTGGCCGTCTGCGGAAACAGAGATTGGAATGGTTCATCCATGCTGCCCTTCAAGCAGAACTCAGTGAGGAAATCGATTTGGGAAGATTGTATTTTGAATACCGACGGTATGTTTTCAATGGCCTTGAACCAAAGACGGCGGAGTATCAGTTAAATGTTCTTTCAAAATACGCTATTCCTTATTGCGCACTGGTGGATGGCAAGATGGACAGCAGTCCCATATCGAGATTCGGATGGCGAATCGCACCATTCGATATCACAACGGTGCAACCGCTAGCCCTGAAGATTGGCATAGAATCGCTTTCATCTGATGAGCAGGGTGAAATGCTCGATATTATAGTTTCTTACATAGTTCGCCGTGCAATTTGCGGCCTTACACCAAAGAACTACAATAACGTTTTCATATCAATCCTCCGCAGTCTATCAAAGACGGGCACATCTCTGCTGATGCTGCGAAAATCCTTTGAGTCGCTCAAAGGAGAAGCATCCCGTTGGCCAACCGACTCAGAGTTCCGAAACGCCTGTATCAACGCACCGCTCTATCCTGGAAGATTGGATGCCTCCAAAATGCGTGCGATCCTAACTGAACTTGAATTAGAAATTCGAAAAACGGTAAAAACGGAAGGCGTGATTGCGCAGAATTTTGGCCAACTCGACATTGATCATATAATGCCCCAAAGATGGTTCGAACATTGGCCGTTACCGGATGGAAGCAAAGCAACATGGAGCGATGATAATAGTGTCGAGATTAAGAAACTCTCTGGTCAGCAGTTGAATGAAAGAGAAACGGCAATATCGACGAGAAGAGAGAAAATACCGACACTGGGCAATTTGACGTTGCTCAATCTAAGCGTCAACCGCGAGGCGCAACACAAGGCGTTTAAAACAAAAAGGGATTTGCTACTTGCTAACACTACGCTGAGGCTTAATATTCCTTTGCTTGGTTATCAAAACGATGGTTGGACTGAAGAAACCATAAAAATTCGTGGAGAAGTTTTGGCAGATGTAGCTCTTCGGGTGTGGCCTGGGCCAGACCCCGAGAACCTTTCTTGAGTTTGAGGAAGAAGCAGGGAAACTTGAACCATGAACCTCATGGCACCGAAAGGCCTAACAATCGCATGGAGCGTATCGGCCATAAATACGGCCTCTCGCTCATACCAGTGTTCGACATAAAAAGGAGACAGGATGACTGATGAAAAATCAATCACAAGAAACCCTAGGGAGTTGTTCAAAGAGATAGATGCGATGTGTGAAGAAATCAATGCTGTTGTCTCTGATGTAGAGAATAAAATTGAAGAAATATCCCCAATACAAAGGGTGCTCAATGAGCAAGAAGAAAAAAAACGAACAAAGCGAAAGAATCAATATACGCAACTTTTATCTTCATTCCTGATTGATATTGAGATACAACCGTTTGAATCTCCCCGAGATAAAGCGTCTCTACATATTCGAAGTGTCGCGGGGTGTTTTCAAGAGGTAGTCGACATACCGGAGAGCTTTGCTCTTATCGAGTTTCTCCAAGAGCATAATTTTGTTATTCTCACATCAGGGAAGGTTCGTCGTGATAAAGACCCAAGAGAAAACGAAGATCGTGTGCTCACATGGTTCATTCTTCAAAAAAACAATGCCCATACAGGCACTTAAGCGGACGCCAGAAAACTGTTTGGCTTTCTACATGGCAAGCTCCAGTATAGGCACCGTTTTGTTTATTCGTTCGGCGTTAAAAATAGAATTTTGTATGGCAACACAACATAGGGAGTGATACAATAGTTATTATTATATCACATATCTTTGAAGGAGGGATAAGACATGGCATCTACGGCGATTGCTACCGTTGTAAAGATGCTGGAGACTCTGCCAGAGGAGGCACAGGATCAAGCAGTTGAGCATCTGCGTGATTACCTAAAGGAAGTGAAGGAAAATGCAAGATGGGACGACACATTCAAGAAAACGCAATCCCAGCTTATCGCAGCAGCTCGCCGGGCCAAGAAGGAGATAGCTGAGGGTAAGGCAAAACCGTTGAACCACAGCGAATTGTGAAGTCAGCCACATTACTCTCTTTTTGGGCAGCTTACAGACCTCTACTGGAAGGGGTCAAGAAAAGTGCTCGAAAAGCGTATCGTCTCTGGGAGCATAACCCCTTTCATCCCTCTCTTCATTTCAAATGCGTCAATACGTCTGAAGCTGTTTGGTCTGTGAGAATCGCTTTTGCATACCGTGCCATCGGCATCCTTACAGGTGATATAGTTACGTGGTTTTGGATTGGAAATCACGATGAATACGAGAAGCTCTTTTCATAACAGGGGCTGCCGAACCCGTCAATGCAGCCAATCGCCGATAAATCCGGCTCTGGCTGATTTCGTCGTTCGGTACATAAGTATTAAGAATTCTCCTTAGGAGCTAAAATGAAGACCCTATTTATTTGTTTAGCCAATTCTAAGAAATTCGGTGAGAGATGTATCGCTGGGATAGAGGTTAGAAAAACTGGTAGCACATATTACCCAATAAAAAAAGAAGGAAAGCCGAGGTGGATAAGACCTATCTCGAAAAACCAAAGCGGTGCTGTTGGAGAGGATATAGTTGGTGCTATCAATTTAACGGATATAATAGAGATTGAAATTGAAGAGTTTTGTCCAAATGGTTATCAGTGTGAAAATGTGACTTTTAAGCCCTCATCGATAAAAAAGGTCGGAAATCTAAAAATATCTGACGCAAATCTGGATAGACTTATTGATATGGAACAACATAATCTGTTTGGAAATAGAGGAAGGGCAGTATCGGATGATGTCATTGATTCGGTTGAGTATTCATTAACACTAATAAAAGTATTTGATTTTGAGGTAATCAGAAAAGACTCAGATGGACAAATTAGAATAATGTTCGAATTTAACCATGATCATTACGACCTACCAATTACAGATATTGCTTTTTTAAAAAAATACAATAAAAATGAAGCCCTGCTGAGAAACGTTAATTGCTTATATTTAACTATCTCGCTTGGGGTTTTTCATAATGGATGGCACTCTAAGTTGATTGCTGGTATACTATATTGATTATGGAACCAAAGAAAAATAAAATCTATTCAGTTGGTTATGCGACCCATACTATTGAATCGTTTACTGCTACCCTGAAAAAATATAATATCACAGAAATAGTTGATGTCCGTTCCCAACCATACAGCGGGTATAAGCCAGAATTTAACAGAGAGATTTTGAAACAAGTCCTATTTAACAATGGTATAGAATACATTTTTCTCGGAGATAATCTTGGGGCAAGAATCAAAGCCCCTGAATGCTACAAAAATGGACATGCCAAATACGACTTAATATCTAATCACCCTATATTTCAAGAAGGAATTGTTCGTATTCTTAAAGAAATAAAGAAATTTTCGGTAGCAATGATGTGTGCAGAAAAAGATCCTATTAATTGTCATAGAACAATCTTAGTTTGCAAACAACTTAAGAATTATGAAATCCAAATTGTTCATATTATTGATGATAATACTTCTGAAGACCACTCAGAAACAGAATTTCGATTGATGAAATTACATCACTTAGAACAACCAGATCTTTTCATGAAGGACTCAGAAAGACTTGAAGAAGCATATAGTAGACAAGCTGCGAAAATTGCTTATGTAGCAGAAAACTCGGAAGATTACACGGTAGATCGCAAAGGATTTGGCAATGGATAAAACTGTACTTTTTACAATAGGCTTCACAAAAAAAAGCGCGGAAGCATTTTTTGAAAAACTCGTAGAAGCTGGTGTAAAAAAGATAATCGATATACGATTAAACAATATTTCGCAGCTTGCAGGTTTCACAAAAAAAAATGACCTAATCTATCTCCTAAGAAAAATCTGTGATTGTGGCTATACACATAAACCGCTTTTAGCTCCAACAAAAGAAATATTAGACAATTATAAGAAAGGAAAAATTGGCTGGCCAGAGTACGAAAAGCGCTTTAATGATCTTTTGCTTGCAAGAAAAGTTCATACATTTGTTAATACAACAGAACTCCATATGGCTTGTTTGCTTTGTAGTGAACCAACCCCTGATAGATGTCACAGAAGGCTTGTTGCTGAGTACCTAAAAAGTCAATTTGAGAACATTGAAGTAAAGCATTTATAATATCTTTTCCGAACAAGTCGCTGAAGCCAACCGGCAGGAAAAGGCTCCTGCCTCTGGCTCAGCTCTTTGTTATGCGTATAATTATAATTGCAAATACGATAGAATAGAGACATGCAATTTGAATGGGATCCAAAGAAGGCGAAAGAAAACCTAAAGAAACGCAACATCTCTTTCGATGAAGCTGTAACATCATTCTATGACCCGCTATCAGCCACTTTTGACGATCCCGATCATTCAACAACCGAACAACGTTTCATTACTATTGCTTTTTTCGTCCAAGAATCATTTACTTGTTGTTGCACATGCTGAAAGAGGAAAGATTACCCGTATTATTATCGCGAGACTTGCCACCGTGCATGAGAGGAAGAAATATGAAGGATAGAAAAGAAAGAAATGAAACAGACAATTTACGCTCCGAGTATGATTTTGACTACTCAAAGGCTGTCCGTGGAAAATATTACCAAAGGCTAATTGAAGAATGATCGAATGTAGCTATTCTCGATCCCGATATAGCCAAAGCTTTCCGTGACTCTGTCTCGGTAAATGAAGCGCTCAGGTCACTTTTGGAGTTCACTCGTGCAACAAAACGCCTAACAAGACGCTCCAGCAAATCCGCAAAAAACGCGGCTCGCTGAGCTTTTTGTTCGCTCCAAATATAAGGGTGCAGCAATTCTTTCTCTATGAAATTATAAGAGAAGGAGAGTAAAGCTTATAAGCAGAGAGTTAGAATTCAGCGTGGTCATCGAGAAAGACGAGGATGGATACTTTGTAGCCTCTGTGCCCGCATTACGTGGATGTCACACGCAGGCCAAATCGCTCGATCTCCTTATGAAGAAAGTCAAAGAGGCAATTGAACTCTGCCTGGAAGTGGAGGAGCCTGTGCCCACCGAGTTCGTTGGGGTACAGCGAGTGGCGGTTTCCGCGTGAGCAACCTTCCTGCCGTTACGGGTAAACAACTCACCAAATCTCTTAGAAAGATCGGTTTTGAGGTGGTTCGTAGCAAAAGCAGCCACCATTTCCTTCAACGCCCTGATGGCAGGCGCACTGTGGTGCCAGTTCATACGGGGGAGACAATAGGCCGTAGGCTTCTGGTTCAGATCATGCGGGATTGCGAGATAACTTCGGAAGATTTGAAGAAAGTCTTATGAGCGAACGAGCCGCTGGAACCAATCGGCGAATAAAGGCGCTTCGCCTCTGGCTCAGCTTTTTGTTGGCCCCTCTGATGATGATTTGATTGACATGCCTTTGGTTTACACGTATAGTATACGTATAGGAGGTGTGTAATGCAGAAGAAGCTAACTATAACCGTTGACGAAGAAGTGTACGAAGGTCTTCATAAAACCATTGGTCCACGGAAAATCAGTAAATTTGTCCAGGAGATAGTCCGGCCACATGTTATCAGACCAAATCTGGAATCGGCATATGCAGAAATGGCAAGAGATGAACTGCGTGAAAAAGAGGCCATAGAATGGGCCGAAATCACCTTTAAGGACATGGCTCATGAAACGGCGTGAAGTTTGGTGGGTCAACTTCGATCCTTCAGTGGGGGGCGAGATAAAGAAGAAACGACCCGCTGTCATCGTAAGTAATGATGCGTCAAACAGATTTCTTAATCGAGTTCAGGTTGTTCCCCTTACCAGCAACATGGACAGGCTTTATCCGAGCGAGGCGGTCGTAGTTTTTGAGGGCAAACAAAGCAAAGCTATGGCTGACCAACTTGCAACCGTTAGTAAAGAGCGGCTCTTTAAACGGGCGGGGAGTCTATCCCAAGAAGATATGCACCGGGTGGAAGAGGCCATAAAAGTCCAGTTAGATATTTATTAAGAAGGGCCAACAAATTGATGGAGCCGACTCCTTACAGTCGCGGCTCATCATGGCGTTATACCCGACAAGACAGATTGACATATGTATATGATAGCGATATACTTAGATTATGATGCCTGACATTCTTGCGAAGTGCACCGGATTTGAATGGGACAAGAATAATTCTGAGAAGATCAGGACAAAACATGGTGTGGCGCCAGTGGAATGCGAGCAGGTTTTCTTCAATATTCCGGTTGTCGTTGGCAATGACGAGAAACATTCGAAAACTGAAAACCGTTTCTACGTACTCGGACAGACAGACTCTGGCAGGTTCTTGTTCTTGGTCTTTACGGTCAGTAACGACAAATTGAGGGTCATATCAGCAAGAGATATGAATAGAAAAGAAAGGAGGGTGTATCAAACCCATGAAGAAGAAAATACCCCAGTTTAAAAGTGAAGATGAAGAAAGAGAATTTTGGCAAAACAACGACTCAACTAAATACGTGGACTGGAAGAAAGCAAAGAGGATTGCGCTGGCCAATTTAAAACCTTCCGTAAAGACAATCTCTCTTCGTCTCCCAGAATCTATGCTTGAAGAGTTGAAGCTGTTGGCTAATAAACGTGATGTACCATACCAGTCTCTCGCTAAAATGTTCCTATCCGACAGGATCGATAAGGAACTTGCGGTTAAAGGGCATAACAAATCGTTCCACCGGATCACCGATAAATCCGGCTCCCGGTGAATTCGTTGTTATATGTTGAATATAAATATTGCAATTATCGTCAATGATGTGTATGATAGGCGCATATCATACACATGAACCGGATCGGCAACAAACGCCGTTGCCTCCCGGTTATGCAGGCGTTGAACGTAAATAAAAAACAAGAATCTGAATGGAGGAAGATATTTTACCTTGACAGCGTATATACCACGATATATATATCCATTATGGAGGTGCAACATGCAAACAGCTAAATTATTTCAAAATGGACGCAGTCAAGCGGTTCGTCTGCCTAAAGAATACAATTTTGAAGGGACAGATGTGCTAATTCAAAAGGTTGGCGATTCTGTCATTCTCTTTCCTAAAAACCGGGTGTGGGAAACATTTCTTCATGGCCTGCACGGGTTTACCGATGATTTCATGGAAAACGGGCGGGAGCAGCCGCAGATGCAGGACAGAAAGGAGTTGTAATGTATTTGCTTGATACGAATATCTGTATTTTTATAAAGAACAGAAAGCCTCTGAATGTCCTGGAAAAATTGCGAAGCGCGCTCGCACAAACTGTTTATTTATCCAGCATCACAGTTGCCGAATTGCAATTTGGCGTTTACAACAGTCAAAACGTTGAGAAAAACAGAATAGCCTTAACTGAATTTCTGGCTCCATTTGAAATTATCGATTTTGGTAATACCGACACTGAACACTATGGAATTATAAGATCACAGCTAAAAAAAGAAGGAAATCTTATCGGCCCCTATGACATGCTCATTGCAGCTCAGGCGGTTGCACGTAATCTCATTCTTGTTACCAACAATACAAACGAATTTATAAGAATTAAAAACCTGAAACTCGAAGATTGGAAAGAATAGCGTCCAACAATTAAATCCAGCCGACTCGTTCCACTCGCGGCTGATTTCACCGTTATATGTTGAATATAAATATTGCAATTATCGTCAATGATGTGTATGATAAGTGCATATCATACACATTGGAGGTAAGCTATGAGGACAAATGTGGTTATAGATGATGAACTTATGGCATCTGCCCTAAAGGTATCCGGTCTCAAAACGAAAAAGGATGCTATAGAAGAAGGGTTGAAGCTTTTGGTACAGTTGAGAAGTCAGAAAGGCATAAAGCGATATCGTGGTAAACTGAGTTGGACGGGGAATCTTCATGAGATGAGGTTGGATAAATGATCCTTGTTGATTCGTCGGTTTGGATCGACTACTTCAATGGAGTTCAATCATCTCAAACAGATTGGCTTGATTCCTCTCTTGGTAGCACTCCCGTTATCATAGGTGATCTTATATTAACTGAGGTTCTCCAAGGATTTCAAAACGAAAAGGATTTTAAAATAGCCAAGGACCTTCTTCTGGGTATCCCGTTTATGGCTATGGTTGAGCAGCCAATAGCGTTAGAGAGCGCCATGAATTATAGATATTTAAGGAAGAAAGGCGTAACTGTTCGAAAAACCATAGACGTCATCATCGGCACCTTTTGCATTTACAACCAGATTACATTGCTCCACTGTGACCGAGATTTCGATCCTATGGTTAAGTATTTGGGTTTAGAAATTATCGACATATAACAATGCAATCCACCGGACCGCGGCACAGCCGCGGCCGGTGATCGCCACGTTAGCTGCATTAAGTCAGAGAAGCGGAGGGAGCCATGACAAAAAAGCTATTTTGGGTTTTGTTGGTTGCAGTTTTTATAGGTATGCCGGTCTATAGTTGGAGCGACTGCATTTCAGATTTTGACTGCGGAATCGGGTACAGATGTGTTAAAGCTCCGTACAAGACTTACGGCGTTTGCATGAAATCGGTAGATGAATACGGGACTCAACAATATGATTTGCCGAGGCTGGACAGCATAAACCCAAAATATGAAGGTGATTGCGACTTTGACACGGATTGTCCCATAGGTTTTTACTGCCACAGAAAATTCAAGGTTTGTGTCAAGCGTTGATAAACTGTAAAATAAGAGCAATAAGTATGTGGGAGGTGCTGTTATGAAATATAAGGTGAATCTTCAAAAAACAGTTGAAGGCTATTCTGTTTGGGTGCCTGGCCTGCCAGGTTGCTGGTCACAAGGTCAGACAGAGGCAGAGGCGTTAGAAAACATTAAAGACGCCATAGAGGCATATTTAGCAACTGTAGAAGAATTAACAAAGGATAAAGAATCTCGCTATGTTGAAGTAGCCAATGTCTAAATTATCAGGGGTTAATCATCAGCGAGCTGTCAAATCTTTTTCAGAAGGCGGGGTTCTGGATTGCCCGAGAAGGCAAACATATCACAATGACCAATGGTGAACGCATCATTACAATTCCGAGAGCGAACCCTGTCGATGCTTTTACAGTTAGTGGTATTGTATAAAGATGCAGGATTTACTATTGAGGATTTCAAGAAACTTTTATGACACAGCTATACAAAAAACAGATAACAAATCGCTCAACACCGATGCTCATTACGCTTCGCTTCATTCGCACGGGTTAGCTCAGCCGTTATACCAAAAAGGATATTGACAACTCACCTATGTAGTTGTACAAATACCTTATGGATATAGTGTCTGATGCAAGCGCTTTTTTGGCAGTAGTTCTCGATGAGGAAAGCCGGGAATGGATCATCGAACGGACTTCTGATTGTTCTGTTGTTTCCCCGGAAGTTCTTCCCTACGAGATTGCCAATGCCTTGATAGCCGTAAAGAGAAAGGGTCGATTGACCGACCGAGAGGTCCTGAAGGCGTTTGACATCTCACAGAGAGTCCCGGTGAAACTCGTTTCCGTGAGGGTTCGAGACGCACTTAGAATAGCTGTCAAGCACGGCATTCACGCGTACGACGCTTTCTATTTGCAGTGCTGTGTTGAGACAAATCTGCCCCTCATTAGCCTGGACAATCACATGTGTGAGGTGGCGAGACGTCTGTCCATAGAGGTGGTGACGTAATCATGAAAGTCTATACCTATTCTGAGGCAAGGGAAAAACTGGCGACCATACTTGAAGAATCAAAGACTGAAGAGGTGGTCATAAAACGTCGGAAGGGCGATATGTATGCCATCATTCCTCAGCCCCAACGCACTCGTCGCTCTCCCTTTGATGTTGCAGGATTAAATAAGGGAATGAGCATCGAAGAAATAGTAGACGCAATTCGAGAATCAAGAGAAAGAGTATAACGAGTCGTTCCACCGGATCGGCGAGGAAAGGCGCTCGCCGCGCCGGTGAATTCTGTGTTATGTGAAAAAACAGATTTTCGGAATGCACTATGCTTGGCCTTGTGGTAAAATATCTCCAATTAACAACATATAAGAGGTGAAGAATGACAAAACTTCTAGAAATGGCATTCAAAGAAGCATCCAAGCTTCCAGAGGTTGAGCAAAACGCCTTTGCTAAGTGGGTGATAGAGGAACTCAAAACAGAAAGAAAATGGGAAAAAGCTTTTGCAGGATCGGAAGATATCCTGGACAGACTCGCCGACGAGGCCCTTGCTGCGCATAAACAGAGGAAAACAAAGCCTCTGAGCATCGAAAAGCTATGACTTCCATAACTACTGACCGTTTCTGGAAGTGTTATGCTGAATTAACGGAGCAGACAAAAAGAGAGGCACGCAAAGCTTACAAAAGCTTCAAAAAGAACCCATATTATCCCGGCCTTCACTTCAAAAGAATCCATTCAACCCGACCAATATTTTCATTACGCATTACAAAAGACTACTGGGCTGTCGGAATAGTGCAAGATAAACAGATAATATGGTTCTAGATATTTTCACATGGGGATTATGATAACCTCATAAAGCAATTAAGGACCACATAACCACCGGATACAGCCCATCCACGTAGCGTCGGGCTGATCCCATAGTTGGCCAGATGACCATGGAAAGGGAATCTGATAGAAAATACGTATGAACCACGACGATATCATTCGAGACCTGGCTGAACGATCTGCTCGGGCCGTGGCCCATTACTGGAAGACGCGGTAGGGGCAGAGGGACAAACAGAAACAGACGAGGAAAGCCGACCAGGGTCTTCGCAGTGCTGTGACCGGCGGAGCTCAGATGGTTGGATTCATTGACCTGTTCACCGAACTTATTACCGATACCGGCATCTCCAACCGATACGTGTTCAGAAAGAAAGCTGTTGAGCTTCCTGGCTTCTTCCGTCCTACGAAAGAATGGGATCTTCTTGTCGTCCGTGAGGATACTCTTCTGGTTGCCATCGAAGCCAAGTCACAAGTAGGGCCATCTTTTGGCAACAATTTTAACAATCGGACCGAAGAGGCGATGGGAAGCGCTTTTGATCTGTGGACTGCTTTCAGAGAGCGAGCCTATCTGAATAGCCCCCAGCCCTTCTTGGGTTATTTCTTCATGCTGAAGGACTGCAAGGCATCAAACCGACCGGTCAAGGTCCAGGAACCCCACTTCAAGGTGTTTCCTGAATTTGTGGGTGCCTCGTATTTGCGCAGGTACGAGATCTTTTGTCGGAAACTCGTCCTTGAGCGACACTACACGGCAGCGGCCTTCATTTCCTCGGCATCTGATGGGGGAACATTGGGACGTTTTTCGACCCCGGCGGACGATCTCTCTCTTGAACGTTTTGCCCGAATCCTTGTCGCTCATTTAACGGCATATGTGTAAAACTATGGAAAAGACCAATATTCACAGATTGATAAACGGTGATTCACGGGACCTTTCCTTCCTCGATGACAATTCGGTCCATCTCGTTGTTACCTCACCTCCTTATTGGAATCTGAAACGTTACAACGAGAATCCCGACCAACTGGGCCATATTCAAGATTATGAATCATTTCTCCATGAGTTGGAGAAAGTGTGGAGACACGTCTTCCGGGTCCTTGTCCCGGGCAGCCGCCTTGTATGCGTTGTCGGTGATGTCTGCGTCGTAAGAAGGGATTTTGGGCGTCACTTGGTTTTTCCTCTTCATTCCGACATTAGCGTTCTATGCCGGCGTATCGGTTTCGACAACCTTAACCCAGTCATCTGGCACAAAATTGCAAACGCTTCCTATGAAGTAGAAAACGGATCGAAGTTTCTTGGAAAGCCCTACGAGCCGAATGCCATAGTCAAGAACGATATTGAGTTTATCCTAATGCAGCGCAAACCTGGGGGCTACAGAAAACCAACGATCAAGCAACGGGAAGAAAGCCGAATTGGCAAAGAAGACTTTAACCGGTGGTTTCGGCAAATATGGAATATCACCGGTGCCTCTACCAAGCAGCATCCTGCTCCCTTTCCCATGGAACTTGCCAATCGTCTTGTTCGAATGTTTTCATTCACTGGTGACACAGTGTTGGACCCTTTTTGCGGTTCGGGTACCACAATGATAGCGGCATTCAGGACAGGCCGAAACAGCATTGGTGTCGAGATTGATCCGGAATACTGTCGAATGGCAGCTCGTTTCCTTAAGGCGGAAAGCGCCAACCTATTCTCAACAGCGGAGCTACGGTTTGAAAAGATAGCCACGGAAACGGCAAATCTTATAAGCGAAGATCAGGCTCTTTATGAACTTCGGCCGGCTAAGAAAAGATTGGAATAGGCCAACAACCGGTTCAACCCGACCGGAAAAAGCCCTGGCGGGTTAACCAGAGCGTTCGACGACAAGGAAGATATGATACCATCTGTTAATTTTCACAATAAATGGACGGGAATTGTCTGATTAAATGGGACTGTTTTTTGTATTGTCGGATTAGGTGGACGGGGAAGCCCCATGCGGGCTCCCCGTGGCACTGGAGGCGGCGATAACGTGAAAGACGCAATAAGCGCTTGTCATTGGTTCCATTACGGAGAAAATCGGTGGCGTCATTAGGGCGATCATTGACATCGGTGGCGTCATTAGGGCGATCATTGACGTCATTGCCGCTTTTTTGGGTAGATGTAAGTCCGGGTTCGACAGCGCAAGGTAGGCATGATGGGAGAGGATTTCTCGTCGCTCGCGCTTCTCGAAATGACATTGCTTGCGCTCCTTGAAATGACACTATTTGGAAAGAAAAAGGCTGGGAGAGGGTCCTGAACTGAGGGGTTCTCGGGAGGGGATGCCGGCGCGCCGGCATAGGTAAAGTAGTTGATTTTATAGGCACAATCGCCGACGGTCAAAAAGTTTTGCTATCAAAAAATTCCGCCGTCGGCGGGATGCCTTCATCCCTCGTTGCGCCCAACCCGAAAGGACGACGGTGAGATGAAAGACGCGGGCAAGACCAAGCAGGAACTCGTGGCGGAGCTGGCCTCCCTCCGGAATCGGCTTTTGGAGTTGCAGGGGGGCGCCGCCTTGCCGCCGCCCATGCCGCCCACGCCGCCCACGCCGCCCACGCCGCCGGTGGCGCCAAAGCTGACACGTTTTCACGGCACAGTGACCCTGGACCCCACCCGCGTGGGACGCGACGCCAGCCGCGTCGCCGATGAGGTGATCGCCCATCTTTCCGGCCTGGTCGGCGCAAAGGTGACGGTGACATTGGAGGTGGAAGCGGATATCCCCTCCGGAGCGCCGGATCACGTGGTGCGCACGGTCACCGAAAACAGCCGGACACTGAGATTCACGAGCCAGGGGTTTGAGAAGGAATAGGGAGAAGGAGTTTTCAGGAACTAAAGGAAGTAAAAAAAAGAGCGACAAGGGGGGGACCACCGAATCGATGTTTTGGGGGGATATTCAAGCTGGTGATTACAGCCAATGGCGAAAGTATGTTTAAATTTGATTTTAAAGAATATTTTCGCTTTTCATTCTTGTACGAATAATGTATGATGATAACAAAAAAATCGGAAAAAGCCCGTTGGGTATATTAATTGTTGCCGCCGCGCTGCGTGCGACGGCAACGGCTGAGTTCAGCTCTCGCTGTCCAGCGATTTATTGGCGCCGTGACCCATCGAAGTCTCGGCGATTGTAAATAACCCGTGATTTGTTGCCTGCGCGCTGATTCGCACGGCGCCAACAAATCGCTGCAGCTCGTGTCACGGTCTGCATGTGACGCTTCGCGTCCCGTCAGACCTCGTGCCACTGCTGAGCTCCGCCGTTCGGAGGAATAAAAAATGTCAGACACTATCAATTCTGAAAAAGAACTGGGAAATGCTCTCAAAGACGAAAAAGATACGATTATTATCGAAGGTGATTTAGTCAAAAAAGTTGTCCGTATAAGGGCAACAGGAAAGGTCGCCTGGGCAATCGCTGCTGGGGCTATTGCTGTTGCCATAATCATAGTAATCAGAACGGGTGGTACTGGTACACCTGGCGCTGCACTCATTGGAGGTGCTGCTGTGGGAATACTGGGTTTACCTGCGGCCCTTGCCGCTATATCAATTGGAGTTGCGGCAGGTGGTGTAGCAGCCCTTAACAAGTTACGCCAATACAAGGAAGCAGAACGGAGCGCCGGTCGATTGGTTTTGAAAAGGAAATGAACATGGCAAGTGATGGATGGATTAAAGAAGCAGTCAATAATTTTATTGCGGAGGAAGGCGATTGGCTTTGTTGTTCATTGAAAAAGGTTAAATTCGTTTCCGATAGCAGGCAAGCAACTGCTTTATACGGCTTTGAATGGCTTATACAAACTGCATACTCACATTGGCTATTGCACCAGCGAGACGTTACAGACATCAAAATAGGGCTGAAATCCAATAACGGCAAGAAGTACGATCTTGACTTCCAAGTATCAAATCAAAGACTAATAATCGAAATTAAAACAATCGCACCTGGTGGGATTTCGTATGTCAAAACTGATGTGAATAAAGATTTTCCTTCAAATTGCACGCCTTACTTCTTGGTTTTTAGTTATCCAATTGAAACCGAGGACATACCAAATCTTGAAGGTACTACGGGAATTAGCTCAGGCGTTGCGCCGCAAGGCTTTCGATACTATTTATACAAGAAATCCGAACAAGTCGCTGCACCGGATCGCGTGCCTGCGGCCCGCTCCCGGTGAGCTTTTCGTTGGCCCAATATGAAAAAATTGCAGAGGGGGTATTCGGATGTACAAAGTAGACCTTCAAAATAAAAAATTAATCGAAATCCCGGTCACGGCCTTCAGTACCCTCAATCTTAAGGAGCGCTTTGATATTCAGGAATGGATAAGCGTGACACCAAAAATCCTCGGTGAAGAGTTACTCATCATAGCCAAAGAACTATTTTTGCCATCTGGTAAACGGCTTGATCTGTTGGCTGTCGATAAACAGGGAGCATTGGTTGTAATTGAGCTAAAAAGAGATGACTCAGGTAGTGACGTCGATTGGCAAGCTATCAAATATGCTTCTTACTGTTCAAGCTTTAGACAAGATGAGATTTATAAAACTTTTGCGGAATACCTTGGGTCAAATGATGATGCCCAAGTTAAGATTGAGACGTTTATTGATAGCGAACTTGAGAAGCTTAATCAGCAGCAGCGTATTATTTGTAACCAATCACAGGGTATCCACGTTCATGGATGAGCGAGCCAGGACAAATCTTGTTGTTGTCCTCTAAGATGCCGATGGATCGCATCG
>Ga0208940_1001869_pt1 | contig 20947 bp, 21 predicted proteins | sample AD_JPNNA6_MetaG_FD_184445 | JGI IMG/M metagenome (GOLD analysis project Ga0208940, IMG submission 184445) | Active sludge microbial communities of municipal wastewater-treating anaerobic digesters from Japan - AD_JPNNA6_MetaG (SPAdes) (version 2) | ecosystem: Engineered > Bioreactor > Anaerobic... | reverse complement strand
CCTCTTTTTCCCAAACAGCATTCATGATTTTGCAGTTATTTGTTTTTGCATCGGTATGCAACTTACTGAAACTGGTGAAATCGGTATATTCAAATAGCGTTAAGGCTGCGTCGTTCATTTTGTCGATATCAAGCGGAAATGAAATTTTGGCCGATAATTCGTGATAAAATGGGTCCTTTTCCGTCGTGATGTAGTATTTATAAGTTCTAGAAATCGCGTCAAATCTGGCATGTGCATCAGGAGCAACCTCTTCAATTCTGAAAACGGAGATATCGTAGGGCAGCAGATTGTTGAGTTGACAAACCAACTGTTTAGGGTTGGATATAGGGGTCTCCAAGTCGAAGTGCGCAGTCATCTTTTTTGCATGGACGCCTGTATCTGTACGACCAGCACCAGTAAGGGCTATGGTACATCTGAGAATGGTCTCCATGGCCTGAGTAAGGGTAGATTGAACGGAGACGGCGTTGGGTTGGATCTGCCAACCATGATAATTCGTTCCGTTGTATGCAAAGTGAATGAAATAGCGCATAAATTATTATTTTTGTAATGTAATTGCAAAGATAGATTATCTTGACTAATTTAGGAAATCGTTACTCGTTGATCGTTACTCGATTATAACGATATTGTTGTTATATCAGGAAAGAAACGCTAAAAGAGAAACGAAAATGATAAACGAACATAAATGAAAAAAATCATATTGGTAGCGGGGGCACGTCCCAATTTCATGAAAATAGCGCCTTTGATGCATGCCTTTGCGAAAAGCAAGGTGTTTGAACCTATTTTGGTGCATACAGGTCAGCATTACGATGTTAAGATGTCTGGTCAGTTTTTCGAAGAACTGAATATTCCTCAGCCACATATCAATTTAGAGGTAGGTTCGGCATCTCATGCCGTGCAGACTGCTCGTATCATGGAGGGCTTTGAAAATGTATGTGAGGCAGAAAAACCTGATTATGTGTTGGTTGTGGGCGATGTAAATAGTACGGCTGCCTGTACGTTGGTAGCCGCTAAATTGGGCATCAAAACGGTACATTACGAAGCTGGACTACGTAGTCATGACCGTTCTATGCCGGAGGAAATCAACCGATTGGTGACCGATTCCATCAGTGATTATTTTGTTACCACAAGCAAGGATGCTGATGATAATTTGAAGAAGGAGGGTATTCCATCGGATAAAATCTATATGTTGGGCAATCTGATGATTGACACATTGGTTGCTAATATGGAGAAAGCCCAGAAAACAGCTTTGAACTTACCTTTGGTGAACTATGATCGGAATATCTCGTTGAATACGGATTTTCAGTCGGACTCATACGGCGTATTGACCTTCCATAGACCTAATAATGTCGATGAAAAGCAGAGTTTGGAGAAGTTGGTTAGAATATGGGGTGCCGTTTCCGAACGCATTCCGTTGATTTTCCCAATTCATCCACGAACTTACAAGAATATACAGAAGTTTGGATTGGAGAAGCTTATAGCATCTTACGAGCATCTTTTTCTGATAGAGCCGTTGGGATATTTGGAGTTTATCCATCTGGTTTCTAATTCTAAATTTGTAGTGACAGATAGTGGCGGTATCCAGGAGGAGACCACCTACATGAATCTGCCATGCCTTACCGTCAGACCAACCACGGAGCGTCCCGTCACCGTATGGGAGGGCAGCAACAAGTTGATTGGTGTGGATGATATTTTGTCGGAAGTAGAGATGATTTTATCAGGCAATGGAAAGCAAGGCAAAATTCCGATGTATTGGGACGGAAAGACAGCCGAGCGAATGGTGGAAATGATGGAAAAAATAGAGAAAAAATTCCTATTAGTATAAAACAGAAGAAAATATGGTAAAAAAAAAGAAAATATGTTTTCTTGGTTATGGAGAACCTTCAGGCGAGTTAGTAGGAAATGGTGTTGTACGTGTTATTAAACTTCAAGCTAAAATATTGCGTGATAGAGGGTATGATGTTTGTTTCTTTCATCTATTCTCTATTAAAGAATATAAGGAATTAAATCAATTCTTAATAAAAAATGAGATAGACTTGGCGTTGTGGCACATGACAAGTTTGAAGATCAAATGGTGGTTGCACACACCATGTCCGCTTGTGTGTCTGTGGCATAGTACTCCAAATTTTACATATGAAAATTATGCTTCTATATTTTGTAAAAAATATAAAGTGAATTCTTTTGTTCGAAATATCTTTCAATCGGGTTTTGTGAATTTTTTTCTCATAAAAATGCATGCATTGTATAATGCTTCGATGTTTGTATATGTTACGGCGTGTTCAGATAGAATGGTATTATTGTCAAATAAGTTTATCCCCAGATTTGTAGCGGCTAAGTTTTTCCCGAACAAGGTGCTCTCCATATCCAATATGATTGAATCTAATGGTTTGAAATGTTTTGAAAAGAAAAAAGAGGTATTATTTGTAGGCAGATTAGATAATAAAACTAAGAAAATAGATTTGTTGTTGCATATTTGGTCAAAGATAGAATCTGTAGCTGAAGATTGGATTTTGAATATCTGTGGAGATGGAAAGGATAGACAGATGTTAGAACAGATGTGCAAAGACTTAAATCTGCAGCATGTCTATTTTAGAGGTTTTGTAATGCCCGAAGATTTTTATAAGACAGCCTCGGTCTTTTGTGTGACAAGTGCATTTGAGGGATGGGGCTTGGTTATAGAAGAAGCTGCGTCTTATGGATGTGTTCCGTTGGCGTTTAACTCATTTGAGGCTGTAACAGATCTTATAACAGATGGTGAGAATGGAATATTAATACCTCCATTTGATATTGATGCATATGCAAATGCAATAAAGAGATTGATGAATGATGAACAAGAGAGAAATAGATTGGCTCAAAATGCCCAAAGAGATGTAGTGCGTTTTGAACCAGAAATAATTATGGATCAATGGGAAAACTTGTTTGAATCGGTTTTTAATAAGAGATAATAAGTATATTAGAGTGACGAATAATAACTATGTAGTATGACAAACAAAGAGAAGTACAACGAAGCATTTTGTAATGCATTTGAGATAAATCAAGATCAATTGAATGGATTGAAATATCAGGGCATAAAGTTGTGGGATTCGGTAGGACACATGACTTTGGTCGCAAATTTGGAAGATGCTTTTGATATCATGATGGAAACGGATGATATTATAGATTTCTCCTCGTACGAAAAAGGTATGGAGATTTTATCTACGAAATACGATGTGCAATTCTGATTCTTCGTTGACTGGTAAATACGCCTTGATTACAGGTTGTAACCGAGGAATAGGGAAATCTATACTTCAACATTTTGCAGAAAAAGGGGTTAATATAATAGCCTGCATTAGAAAGAAAAATGAGGAGTTTGATGTGTTTTGTCAAAAGCAGATGGAACTGAATCAGATATCTATTCATATATTTTATGCGGATTTATTAGAAGAGGAATCGGTTAGGCAGTTTGTCTCGGATTTATATAAAAGTAAGTTGCCGGTTCATATTTTGATAAATAATGCAGGAGTTGTAAGTAAGGGATTGTTGCCTATGACATCTATGCAGCAGCTGAAGGATGTCTTTCAGATTAATTTCTTTTCTCAGGTACAGATAACACAAGGCGTATCAAAAATCATGATGCGGCAGAAATGTGGTGTTATTATTAATATGGCATCTATAGGAGGTATGGATGCTTTTCCTGCATATATGTCATATGGTTGCAGTAAAGCTGCAATTATATATTTCACAAAAACAATGTCGCAAGAGTTGGCATCTTACCATATTCGGGTTAATGCAGTTGCACCTAGTATGACAGATACGTCCATGAAAGAGGAAATGGGAGAACTTGCAAATATGGAGATACAACGGAGATGTGCAATAAAAGGCCTTATTCCTGTTAATGATGTTGCAAAAATTGTTTTATTTCTGGCTTCAGACGATTCTTCGTTCATTAATGGACAGATTATCAGAGTAGATGGGGGAATGTAATTTATGAAAGATATTTCGCAGATAGAGACGATGGCCAAGGCTATGCGATGTAAAGCATTGGAGATGGCTTTCAGATGTGGAAAGAATGGTTCACATTTGGGAGGTGGACTCTCTGCCATTGAGATATTAGCATCGTTGTATGGCGGCATACTGAATGTAGATGCTGCTTGTCCGGAGAATCACCAAAGAGACCGACTTATAGTCAGCAAAGGACATTGTGTTTTGGCTTATTATACAGCACTGTGGCAATCTGGCTTTTTGACAGAAAAGGATTTGGAGACTTTTGAAACAAATGGAGCTACTTTTCATGGGCACGCCACCAGAAATCTGTCATATGGGATAGAGTTTTCTGGCGGAAGCTTGGGTCAAGGGCTATCGTTTGCTGTTGGTGTGGCCATGGCTTGTAAGAAGAAATCTTTGTCCTCACATGTCTATGCATTAGTGGGCGATGGAGAGTGTGACGAAGGTATTGTTTGGGAGGCTTTGATGGCAGCCCATAATTTCCGTTTGGATAATTTTACAGTCGTCATTGATTGTAATGGCCTCCAATATGATGGACAAACAGACGAGGTGATGAATAAGAGTCCGTTGTCAAAAAAATTGTCCTCTTTTGGCTTTTTGGTCAATGAGGTCGATGGACACGACTGTAAGAGTCTGCTCGCCGCATTAAATAACCATTCGGAAGGAATGCCGATGGCTATCATAGCCCATACAGTGAAAGGGAAAGGCGTCTCGTTTATGGAAAACAGAAAAGAGTGGCACCATTCCATTTTGACTGAAGATCAGTATAAACAAGCTCAATCGGAACAAGAATGAAAAAGTTCACGTCAACACAAGCCCGGACCTATTCGAGGTTGGGACAAAGAGGCGCTATATTTGGATTGGCTTTGCCTGAATTGGCACAAGAGAATCCAAACATAGTCGCATTGACGGCCGATTTGGCCTCCTTGTCAGGATTGGAGCGATATAAAACAATGTTCCCGGACCGATTTTATAACATTGGTATAGCCGAACAAAATATGATAGGTATTGCTGCAGGATTGTCGTCTGAGGGTTATCTGCCTATCGTTACGACGTACGCTACTTTTGTAACTCTTAGAAGTTGCGAGCAAATCCGTCATTTCTTAGGTTATATGAAGATGCGGATGGTGGTGGTTGGTTCGGGTGCCGGATTGGTTCAGGCTTATTCGGGTGCAACCCATTATGCCATAGAGGATTTATCTGTGATGAGATCTATTCCTAACTTGGTTGTGCTTTCTCCTGCTGATGCAGGTTCGGCACTGCTGGCTTTTGAATGGGCGGTGGGTAGCGATAGACCAGTTTATATTCGTTTGACAGGGGCTCTTAATTGCCCGATCGTTTACAAAGAGGGCTTTGATTGGCAGTTAGGCAAGTCAAATGTACTTTTAGAAGGAAAAGATATTGTGATTTTTGCTACTGGAGTGATGGTTTTTACTGCTATGAAAGCGGCTATTATTCTGTCAGAACACGCTATCTCCGTTAAGGTGGTAGATATGTATTCCATAAAACCGATAGACAGACAAGAGATAGAGGATGATCTTGATTGTAAGTTGATGGTCTCGCTGGAAGAGCATAATGTGATAGGAGGGTTAGGTGGCGCAATATCGGAGGTTTTGTCCGATTACGCCCATTCACCTATTTTATTGAAATTAGGAATCCATGATTCGTACGGTTTGGCTGGCGATTATGAATATCTTCTTTCGCAAAATAGACTGATGCCCGACGAGGTAGCAAGCGATATATTGACAAAATATGAGCATATAACAGGATGATTTTTGATTTAGCAAAATATAAAGATGCTACGGCTGCGATAGATGACAGTGGTTTGGAAATCTCGTATCGGGATCTTTTGGATGCATCGACTCGTCTTTCCCATTTCTTTTCATCTCGTTCGCTGGTATTCTGCTTTTGCAAAAATACAGTAGGATCGTTGTTGGGGTATGTCTCATTTCTAAATGGAGGAGCCGTACCTATCATGCTGGATGCAAATAAGGATTCGGAGCTGGTACGTAAACTTTTGTCCGCTTATGCACCGAATTTTTTATGGTTGCCAGACGAAGAGTCTGGTTTGTATGGAGGTGATCTCCTGTATTCAGAATGGGGATATTCCTTAGTCCTCTATTCGAAGCAACAGGTTCCAATGGCCGATGAATTAGCTTTACTGCTCACTACGTCGGGTAGTACCGGTAGTCCTAAATTGGTACGCCTGAGTTATGACAATATAAAGTCTAATGCCAGATCTATTGTTGAATATCTTGGCATAACAGATTTAGAACGTCCGGTAACAACCCTCCCGATGTATTATTCTTATGGATTGTCAGTCATTAATACTCATTTGATGGTGGGGTCAACCATTCTGCTCACAGAACAGTCTATCATGCAAAAAGAGTTCTGGCATTTCGTGAAGGAGCAAGAAGCTACGTCTATGGCAGGTGTGCCTTATACATATGAGATGTTGCGCAGATTGCGTTTCTTCAGAATGGATTTGCCGAAATTGACCACGCTTACGCAAGCAGGTGGCCGCATGAAAGCAGACTTAGTGAAGGAATATATAGAAGGTGCTAAGATGACAAATAAGAAATTTTTTGTCATGTACGGTCAAACGGAGGCAACTGCCCGAATCAGTTTCTTACCATGGGAATATGCCGAGTCGAAATATTCGAGTATCGGCATAGCCATTCCTGGTGGAAAAATCTATCTTTTGGATGAGAAGGAAGATGAAATTAAGGAATCGGGACGTGATGGCGAGTTGGTCTATGCTGGCGAGAATGTGTCATTGGGTTATGCAGAGGAGAAGGCAGATTTGTTTAAGAAAGATGAGAACAAAGGTATACTCCATACTGGAGATATAGCCAGAAGGGACGAAGATGGCTATTTTTATATCACGGGACGGATGAAACGTTTTGTGAAAATATTTGGCAATCGTTGTAATTTGGATGCGATGGAATCCTTGTTGAAGGATATTGTACCAGATTGCGCTTGTATTGGGGTAGATGATCTAATAACGGTTTTTGTAACGAAGGATGGCTTGTCGGAGATAATAAGAACTTATTTAGTTCAAAAAACAGGATTGAATAATCGGGCATTCAATGTTCGGTTGGTGGATAGAATTCCAAGGTCAGAATCGGGAAAAGTTTTGTATGCAGAATTGAATAAATTGTTGGATTGATGGATATAACGAGTATATTGAATATTCCACCATATAGCTTGGATAAAAAAGAAAAACGGGATTTATTGAACTCGTGTTGTCAAGAGTTGTCCAGATATCACTATGATAACTGTGATCTCTATCGGAAGATGATGGATGCAGTGGGTTTTGATGTGGAAGAGGATACTGATTATACTGCCATTCCGTTTCTTCCCGTTCGACTTTTTAAAGAATTTGAATTAAAAAGCATATCTGATGAGGAGGTGGTAAAGACGATGACCTCTTCTGGTACATCTGGACAATCGGTATCGAAGATATATCTTGATCGTGATACATCAGCCAACCAGACAAGGGCATTGACAAAGATCGTCTCTTCGTTTATTGGGACAAAAAGGGTTCCTATGTTAATCCTTGATTCGAGCAATGTGATAAAGGATCGGAATATGTTTTCGGCAAGAGGAGCTGGCATTTTGGGCTTTTCTATGTTCGGTTCGAAAAAGATATATGCTTTAGATGATGAAATGAATCTGAATGTGCCTTTAATCCGTGATTTTTTGGAGGAACATAAAGGGGAAACCATTTTTTTGTTTGGTTTTACATTCATGGTGTGGCAGCATTTTTATAAGAAATTGCAAGAGACAGGTTATCGGCCAGACTTATCTAATGGTATCTTGATTCACGGGGGTGGATGGAAAAAACTTTTGTCAGAGAAGGTGTCGTCAGTCGATTTCAAACAATCCTTGAATGACGTGTGTGGAATTCCCGTAAATCATATCCATGATTATTATGGCATGGTAGAGCAGACGGGAACGATATATATGGAGTGCGAATGTGGACATTTGCATGCGCCAGCCTTTTCTGATGTGCTAGTTCGAAGGGCGAATGATTTTTCGTTGTCTGAATTTGGTGAAAAAGGCTTGTTGGAAGTAGTGTCAATATTGCTACATAGCTATCCGGGGCATGTTTTGTTGACAGAAGATGAAGGCGTGATTTTAGGGGAGGATGATTGTCCTTGTGGCCGTAAAGGTAAATATTTTAGGATAGAGGGAAGAATTAAAAATGCGGAAATCCGCGGATGTAGTGATACGTATGCAGCAAGGTTCTGAAAATATAAAGTTATTGTTTCCTGATCGCATAGATTGGGATGTTTGGCGAAGTCAGAGGTCGGATGTTCCTTATTCAGAAGATGTTATTTCTTTTTTGGATGAGTTGTCGAATGCATTGTTGCACGACAAAAATGCACGGTCTTATCCGGATGTTATGACGTTCGCCTTTTTTTGCAGGCGGGCGAATATAATGAAATGTAAGGAACAAACAGCTATTAAGGAGTTGAGGCTAGGTAGGGGTGTGCTGTTTCATATAGCTCCATCTAATGTGCCTATTAATTTTGCTTTTTCGTTAGTGGCAGGATTATTGGCTGGAAATAGGAATGTAGTGAGGGTCTCTTCTAAAGAATTCCCTCAGGTTGATTTGATTGTCAATCATTTAAAGTCTTTTTCTGAGACGAACCGTTGGCCTTCAGTTTTGCAACGGATTGCTTTAGTGCAATACGAAAGGGACGATCAAGCCACCTCTTTTTTCTCTTCATTTTGTCAAGTTCGTATAATTTGGGGAGGTGATGCGACGATAAATCAAATCCGAAAGTCGCAAATCCAGGCACGCTCATTTGATGTCACCTTTGCAGACCGCTATTCGATAGCGGCTTTTAATGCGAATGAAATGTCGGATGAAAGTCTATCGTCTTTGGCTTCGTCATTTTATAACGACACGTATCTTTTTGATCAGAATGCATGTTCTGCACCCCATTTAGTGGTGTGGCTTGGATCTGCTAAAAATATTGAGACTGTTCGACCCATATTTTGGAAAACTCTTCATGATATAGTGAAGGAAAAATATAATTTTCAGCCTGTTATGTCTGTTGATAAATTGGCTGCTTTTTATCGACAGGCTGTCTCTATGCCGATGAAGAGGGTTGAGACAGAAGATAATCTGTTGGTGAGGGTTCGTCTTGACAACTTGTCTGAATCTATAGAGGATTATAAATGTACGGGTGGTTATTTTTCGGAGTATATAGCAGACAATTTGGATGAGGTGGCTAAAATAGTGAATAATAAGTACCAAACTTTGGCCTATTATGGTTTTAAAAAGGAGGATTTGGAAGAGTTTGTCTCCCGAAATCAGTTACTTGGCATAGATCGAATAGTGCCAATAGGCGCAACTACAGATTTTTCATTTGTTTGGGATGGTTATGATTTAATCAGAACATTGAGTAGAGTTATCACTATAAAATAGAAGTATGAAACAGGTGGATAGTAAAGATTTTCAGATTCCGAAGGCAAAGGGCATTCCTTATGGAGGAGGTCAAGAACGGGATTTGTCTAAATATTTTAAAGAAAGCTCTAAGGCTCATGGAATGGGTAAATGCAGGTATATGTGGGTTCGGTTACGGAACTATGTCTGTTTTTTATTGGCTTATATTGCTCCGTCCAATAAGCTTAGAGTGACATTAAATCGATGGAAAGGCGTTCATGTGGCAGATGGAGCATATATCGGTATGTTTGTCTTTATTGACAATGCGTATCCAGAATCTGTTTTTATAGAGGAAGATGTGGCGATAAATGCTGGGTGTATGTTGGTTGCCCATTTTAATCCGATGGCTCATTTCAGACGCACGGTTTTGGCAAAAGTGGATCCTATCGTTCTTAAGCGAGGCTCTATGTTAGGAATGAGGAGTATTATAATGCCAGGGGTTACAGTGGGTGAATATTCCATGGTGTCTGTAGCCTCTGTGGTTTATAAGGATGTAGAAAAGCAAACAATAGTGCGGGGAAATCCTGCTGAGGAAATAGGAAAGGTTAGATTATGAATATATTGATTCAACTTAGTCATCCAGCTCATTTCCATTTGTATAAGGTGGTGATAGCCAATTTAAAAAGGGATGGACATCAGGTTTTTGTCTTGATTAAGACAAAAGACATATTGGAAGATTTATTGAAAAATGAGGGACTTGAATTTCATAACATATTACCTGTTGCTCATCGAAAGAACAAGATGGGTATTTTGTTTGATATGGTGAAGCGAGATTGGAAGATGTACTGCTTTTGCCGTAGCCATAAAATTGACTTGTTGACAGGCTCTACAGCTGAGGTAGCGCAAGTTTCTTGGTTTCGAAATGCTTATGGAATGGTGGTCGGAGAAGATGATGCGGCTGTTGTTCCTGCTTTTGGTAAAGTGGCAGCTCCATTTCTTCGGTGTTTACTTACTCCAATTGTCTGTGACAATGGAAAAATGGAGAATGTTTCGGTGAAAACGTCTAGTTATAATGAGCTAGCCTATCTTCATCCTAATCATTTTTTGGCTGATAAAAGTGTGGTGGAAAAGTATTTTTCGGCTGATAAGCCCTATTTCATACTGCGTTTTGCCCAGTTGAATGCGCATCACGATAAGGGAATCAAGGGTATCAATACCGATATAGCTCAGCACTTGATTGATCTACTGAAGCCTTATGGCGATATTTATATCACATCAGAACGGCCATTGGAGAACCAGTTTGAGCAATATCGCATCAAAATTAATCCGTTGGACATGCATCATGTGATGGCTTTTTCTCAGCTATATATCGGTGATAGCCAGACAATGGCCGCAGAATCGGGGTTGTTGGGTGTTCCATTCATCCGTTACAATGATTTTGTCGGTAGAATAGGCTATTTGAGGGAATTGGAGGATAAATATCAGTTAGGATTTGGCATAAAGGCTTCGGAAGCGGGTAGTGAGGAGAATATGTATCGTGTGGTTGAAGAACTTTTGGCTATGCCAGACAGACATGAAGTTTTCCAGAAAAGGAGAGAGAAAATGTTGTCTGAAAAGATTGATTATGCTAAGTTCCTTACTTGGTTTATAGAGAATTATCCAAAGAGTAAAGATGTGATGAGGGCAAATCCTGATTATCAATATAATTTCAGATAGGAGAAATTAAAAATGGAATCTGTAAATGGTTTGACTATAGTTGATGCGGATGAGGTGGACCATAATGCGTGGTCTGATTTTGTTTGGCAACACACTGATGGCAACATTTTTCAGACTCCGTTGATGTATAAAGTCTATTCCCATACGCCTGGTTACAAGCCTGTTTTCTTCGCTTTGCAGAAAGGAAAGAAAATTAAGGGTGTGCTGTTGGGGGTGATCATCAGTCCTGTAGTCAAGTTAGGTTGGATAACCAGTTACTCCATGGTTACGGGTGGTCCTTTGGTTGAAGATGCAGATCTGGAGTTTGCAGAAATTCTGTTAGATGTTTATAGCCGCGCCATTCGAGGAAAAGTGCTTTTTTCTCAATTTAGGAACCTTTCTGATATGGGCTGGTTGCACAAGTCCTTTTCGGTAAGAAAATACGAAGGCGAGCCTCATTTGAACTATCTGGTCAATCTAAAGCAAGAGTTATCAGACATTTGGGGCGGTTTTAGTCCTACCTGCAAAAATAAGATTAACAAGGCGACTAAGTCAGGTTTGGAAATCCGGTCTTTTTCATCTGAAGAGGAGATCGAATCTGCTTACTATATTTTGAGTGAGGTTTATGGTCGAATAAAGTATCCGTTAGTCCATAAAAGACTCTTCTTGGAGGCTATGACTCAATTGAACGGTTCTGAAAACGTACAGTTCATGGGCGCATATTTGGAGGGCAAGATGATTGCGATGAGGATGCTGTTGGTTTACAAAGATATTTGGTACGATTGGTATGCCGGCAGTTTCAGAAAATATACTTCCTACGCGCCGAATGAGATGCTGACCTGGCATATCATGAAGAGGGCGAAGGAGTGTGGTGCTGAAGTCTTTGATTTCGGAGGGGCAGGAAACCCAAATATTCCGTATGGTGTTCGTGATTATAAACGTAAATTTGGCGGTGAAAAGGTCGATTTTGGGCGTTATGAACGCGTCTATCATCCGAAACTTTTCGGTGTGTTGAAAAAAGTAATGCAAAGGTTTTAAGGCTACACATGAATCATAAAACAGAACGAATGAATTAATTCGTTTTAATTGGTCGCAAAAAATCCGATTAATTCGTTGAGTTAATTTGTAACATAATTCGAATCAAGAATAAATATTAATCAGTAATGGATTTTACACTAGATAAATACAGACAACTACTTAAAGCATTACTTAAAGCGAATTATAAGTTTGTAACTTATTCTGTTTACATTTCTAATCCTTCTGCCGATGAAAAGGTGATTATTTTGAGGCATGATGTGGATGCTAAACCAGAAAACTCCATGAAAACGGCTCAAATAGAAAAAGAGTTGGGTGTTGTTGCTACTTACTACTTTCGTGCGGTTCCTGAAAGCTGGAATGAGCCTATTATTCGACAGATTTCCAGTCTAGGACATGAGGTGGGCTATCATTATGAGAGTCTGACTACATGTCATGGCGATGTGAGTGCTGCATATTCCGATTTCATCCGTAATTTGGAACGTCTGCGTGATTTAGTCACCGTTTCATCGATTTGTATGCATGGAAGTCCGCGCTCGCCTTATGACAGTAAGGATATATGGAAAAGCTACGATTACTTCGCATTGAATTTAGTGGGAGAGCCTTATTTGGATACCGATTTTTCGAAGATTTTCTACCTCACGGATACAGGTCGCCGATGGGATGGCTTTAAAACAAGTGTTCGTGATAAAATACCTGTATATCAGGAAATTTGGCGAATAAATGGTCTTGTTTTTCATGCAACAGACGATTTGCTTTTATCTATCCAAAACAATAAATTCCCCGATAAAATCATGATAACGACTCATCCTCAGCGTTGGACGGACAATAAACTATCATGGATCAAAGAACTTATTTTTCAACGATTTAAAAATTGTATCAAAAGATTAAAATTGATTTTTTTTAAATAATTTTCTTATATATATTTTAAAATTTACTTTTAGAGTTATATTTGCATAAGAAAAGCACCTTAGATAAACATAATGTTAAAACCTCAAAAAGGAAAAAGTTTATATTGGATTTTAAGCATAGCGATTGATTTAGTCATCATTTTGTCGTGTTATACTATTGTCCTAAGTATATTCCCTTTAACAAACAATGATCCATTTGAAAAATACAACAGTTTGTTGGTTTATTTTGTGGTTATTTGGTTGTCGATGGGAGTTGTTTTATGGAAATATTCCGCTTCAATGATGGGTATTAAATGCTTGTTCTCTAGGATATTGTATTCTGATATCTTGGCTGTGTTTGTCTCTATTATAGTTCTCCAATTATATAGTGTTAAGGGGTTTTCAATCAACGTTTTATACTCTTTGTCCATCATAATTCTGTTGCTTGAGTTGACGGTTTATGCGTTGGTTTACAACTTCAGATCGGTCAAGTCAGAAAAGGATGATGTGCCTAATCTTCAGAATCAGGATGTGACTCTAGCAATGTGTATTCCAGCTAAACAATTGGCTTTCGTTAAGAAATATGTGGATGAAAATACGTTGACAAATTTTGGGAAAAAGGCAACGGTTTCGGAACTGATGAAGATGGATTTGAAGACTTGTTTTGTACATGAATTGAGATTCAACAAAATAGAGGAACCCAATCTTTTTTTGGCAATTGCCAATGAGAAACTAACAGATAAAGGTTACTACATCGGGGTTTTTGAAACAAAAAATGCGAGAAAGCAACGTCTGTTGTCTGCGTTGCCATGGGGATTGAATTACCTATATTATATTTATGATGTTCTGTACAAACGCTTTTTACCTAACTTTTATTTGACAGCCACTTTCTTTCAACAGTTATATACAAAGATTGATCGAGTTTATTCAAAAACAGAGGTCTATGGTCGTTTATATTGTGCTGGATTTGAGTTTGTTGATGATTTTAAAACAGAGGGAAATACCTTTTTTATCTTCCAAAAGACAGGTAAACCACAACGTTATAAAGAGTTGCTCTACTCTCCATTAATTGGATTGGAACGTATAGGAAAGAATGGTAGGGTGTTTACTGAGTATAAGTTCCGTACGATGTACCCTTACAGCGAATATCTGCAATCGTTCATGATTAAAAAGAACCAATTGCGTGAGGGAGGAAAGATAAATAGGGATGTGAGAATCACCAGAATAGGTGCTTTCTGCCGACGAGTTTGGCTGGATGAATTGCCTCAATTGATCAATTTATTGAAGGGTGATATAAAATTAGTAGGTGTACGTCCTTTGAGTAAACAATATTTCAGTTTATATTCGTCTGAATTACAGAATTTAAGAACTAAATTTAAGCCGGGCATGTTGCCTCCGTATTATGCAGATATGCCGAAAACTCTCGATGAAATACAGGCTTCGGAGATGAAATATTTGAAGAATTGCCAGACAAAAGGTGTATTCGTTACAGATGTGAGATACTTATTTTTGATTTTCAATAATATTGTAATAAAGAGAGCTCGTTCTCATTAATGATTTTTGTAAGGTATGAAGAAAATTTGTTCGATTTTAGTTATTTTGTTCGCGTTGGGTATGAATCTGACTGCTCAATTTGTAGTAGAGGATGTTGCCAATGTGGCGGTCTATGAATTCTTGGATGAAATGGCGGGAGAGAAGTTCATTGAGTTGAATTCGGCGGTGAAACCGTATAGTAAAGAGTTCATTTCAGACAAGTTATTGGAATTGGAGGCGGTAAAGGACCAGTTGAACCGCAGGCAGCAGAAAGAACTGGCTTTCTTTATGAAGGGTTATTGCTTAGAACGTAACGAATTACCTCAGAATGCTCGTTGGAATCTGATTAAAAGAAACGATATCTCACTGGCCGTTTTGCCACCAGCTTTTTATTACAAGGATAGTTTGTTCAGAGCAAGGATAAATCCGATTCTCGGTGTAACGGCTCAACATAACGCTAACGGAACTCCTTATCAGCGTTATTGGGGAGGTGAATTCATCGGTATGGTGGGTGATAATTTTGCTATCTACGGAAGTTTGAGAGACAATCATTTACAAAAGGAAATTATGGCAGAGCCAACTTATTTGACAAAGACCGTTGGCGGTGCATACAAACGTACAAACGATGGTAAAAGTGCCGATTTCAGCGAGATGCGTGGTGGTATTACATACGCATGGAAATGGGGTAATCTAGGTTTGGTAAAGAATCATGTTATTTGGGGTGATAATTACAATGGTTCGAATATTCTTTCGGGTCGTACGCCATCTTTTCCAATGATTGTTTTCAATATCAAGCCAGCTAAATGGTTCGAACTGAATTATATTCATGGCTTCTTAACTTCAAATGTAATCGATTCCACCGATTATTATGTAGGTGAGGATAATGAACTCCGTTACCGTTACAGAAATAAATACATTGCAGCCAACATGATTACAATCACTCCAGTACGTGGTTTGAATATTGGCTTAGGAAACTCTATCGTTTACGCAGAACGCTCGGTTAAAGCGGGTTATTTGATCCCAATCATGTTCTATAAATCGATAGACCATTCATCTACAATGGGCTCTGAAAATCAGAATTCACAGATGTTCTTAAATCTCAGTTCCAGAAACATCAAACATTTACATCTGTATGCCTCTATTTTTGTCGATGAATTGAGCGTAGAACGTTGGTTTAACGACGAACATAATTTCAGCAGTTTTAAGGCTGGTGCTAATTTGGATAATTACCCGCTTAAGAATCTTTCCGTAACGGGTGAGTATACTTACACATTACCTATCACATATAAGCATAGACTGCTGAATACGACATTTGCATGTAATGATTTCGGATTAGGACATTATCTTGGCGATAACTCAAGAGAGTTGTATTTGGCAATGACATATAAGCCATTCTCAACATTCCATGTAAAGGCCTCTTTCTCGAATGCACAACACTTTAATGATTATCCTTATTTGGATGGAAAAACGGCGATTAATACGCCTGTTATGCAAGATAAAACTTGGACAAACAACACGTTGTCACTCGACTTCCGTTATTTGTGTTTGACGAACCTTTATATCAACTTCGGAGTTTCTCTTACCGACATAAAGGGTTACGATGTTAAATCGAAAGAGGAGTATAACGAAATAAGACTCTCTTCTCAGGAGTATCTTGATTTATACACACCAAAATTCTATCAAGGAAAAAATACGAATTTCAATTTTGGTTTGAATTATTATTTTTAATTTTGGTATTAAAAGAAAATAAAGTCTGATTGAATTTACTTATTGGTGTTGTATGAAAAAGATTCAAATGGTTGACGTAAAAAGTCAATACGATAGAATAAAATCGGAGGTTGATGCCGGAATTCAAGAGGTTATTGAAACTGCAGCTTTTGTGAAAGGACCCAAAGTCACAGAGTTTCAGAAAGATTTGGAGCGCTTTCTAGGCGTGAAGCATGTCATTCCTGTAGGCAACGGAACCGATGCATTGCAGATTTCCCTGATGTCTCTTGGATTGAAAAGGGGCGATGAGGTGATTACTCCAACGTTTACTTTTATAGCTACCGCTGAAGTGGTGGCTCTGTTAGGCCTTACACCCGTAGTGGTGGATGTGGACCCAGACACTTTCTGCATGTCGTTAGAAAGTGTTGAAAAGGCGATAACACCTAAAACGAAAGCGATTGTTCCCGTTCATCTTTTTGGACAGAACGCAGAAATGGAAGGGATCCTTGCATTGGCTGCCAAACATCATCTTTATGTGGTGGAGGATGCCTGTCAGTCCATCAACTCCGAATATACGTTTTCTGACGGTCGTGTCTGTATGTCTGGCTGTATGGGCAATATGGGTTGTACATCCTTTTTCCCTTCCAAAAATTTGGGCTGTTATGGTGACGGTGGAGCAATCTTCACTAACGATGACAACTTGGCTGCTGAAGCGCGTTGCATCGCCAACCATGGAATGGTAGTTCGTTACCATCATGATAAGATTGGCGTTAACTCGCGTCTGGACAGTATCCAGGCGGCAGTATTATGTGTGAAGTTGAAATATCTGAATGATTATACGAAAAGGAGACAGGCAGCTGCTGATTTTTACAATAAAGCATTTGCAAACTGCTCATGGATAAAGACTCCTGTCTGCGGCTCCAAATCAACGCATGTATTCCATCAGTATACCATCTGTTTGGATGAATCGGTAGATAGAGATCTTTTAAGTAAGAAATTAGATGAAAAGGGTATTCCTTCCATGGTTTATTATCCAATTCCGTTACATTTACAAAAGGCATATTTGGACGAGCGTTATAAGCCTGGTGATTTTCCTGTTTCAGAAAAATTGTCTCAGACGGTATTGTCTTTGCCTATGCATACCGAATTGGATAATGAACAACTTGCTTATATCACAGATAACGTTTGCCATTTAATAGAAGAGTGTAGAAAATGATAACTAATAAAGGAAACGATATGGACGGGGAGTATTTTTCGCATCCTACGTCTGTTGTAGATGATGGCTGCACGATAGGAAAGGGAACAAAAATATGGCATTTTTCGCACATCATGTCGGGTTGTATTATTGGTGAAGATTGTAATATAGGACAGAATGTCGTCATCTCGCCAGAGGTTGTCTTGGGACGAAATGTAAAGGTACAGAACAATGTTTCCATATATACAGGTGTTATTTGTGAGGATGACGTTTTTTTGGGACCTTCGATGGTTTTTACGAACGTCATTAATCCAAGAAGCCATGTCTGCCGTAAATCGGAATATCAGAAGACCATTGTGCGCCGAGGTGCGACTATAGGAGCAAATGCTACGGTAGTCTGCGGAAATGAGATTGGTGAGTATGCCATGATTGGTGCCGGTTCGGTGGTGACTAAGCCCGTAAAGCCATATTCTCTCATTGTGGGGAATCCTGCCCGTCAAATAGGATGGGTGAGCGCTTATGGTAACAAGTTGAATTTTGGAAGTGATAACAAAGCTGTTTGCCCTGATACGGGTCAAATATACGAACTACGAGAAGATAATGTTTATGAGATCAAAATAGAAAATAAGTAGAAGCATGATAAAATTTGCAGTTGTTGGTCAAGGTCATATCGGAAAACGACATGCTGAGATGATACGAAGGAATCCAGAAGCCGAGTTGGTGGCAGTATGTGATGTCTTACCAAAAGAGGAGTTAGGTCTTAAGGACCTTGAGGTTCCATACTTTAGTAGTATTGATGATATGTTCAATTCGGGTATAGACATTGATGTGGTTAATATCTGTACACCCAACGGTTTCCATGCCGAATATGCAATCAAGGCATTGGCAAAAAAACACCACGTAGTGATAGAGAAACCTATTGCGTTGTCTAAAAAAGACGCAGAGATGATTGTTTTTAAATCGTTGGAGGTTTCTAAGCATGTGTTCTGTGTTATGCAGAACCGTTACTCTCCGCCATCAGTATGGTTGAAGGAGGTGGTTACTGATAACCTTTTGGGCGATATCTATATGGTTCAGTTGAATTGCTATTGGAATAGGGACGATCGTTACTATAAACCAGGCAATTGGCATGGCGATCATAAGTTGGATGGTGGAACACTGTTCACTCAATTCTCCCATTTCATCGATATTATGTATTGGTTGTTTGGTGATATTGCCAACATCAGAGGTAATTTCAAGGATTTTTTACATCACGACCTTACTGATTTTGAGGATAGCGGCGTCGTTACTTTCGACTTTGTCAATGGAGGAATGGGTTCTTTGAACTATTCTACGGCTGTATGGGATACTAACTTGGAGAGTAGCATTACAATTGTCGGTGAAAAGGGAACGATCAAGGTGGCAGGTCAATATATGAACGAGGTGGTTTATTGCCACATCAAGGATTATGATATGCCGGAGTTGGCACCATCGAATCCACCAAATGATTATGGTGCTTACAAAGGTTCTGCTCAAAATCATCACCTTGTTATTCAGAATGTTGTGGAAAAACTTGAGCAGAAATGTTCTATAACAACAAATGTATTGGAGGGCTTGAAGGTGATTGATATCATTGAAAGAATTTATCAAGTTCGTGACGCTCAGTGGTTAAAAAAGAAGTCGTCTAAATAATGTATTTCAAATAGATAGGTTCAACTCCTGAATTTCATTTTTTGATGAAAAGAAGGGGGTGAACCTTTTTGTTTTATAAATGTTTGAATGTAAGATTTGATATGAGCTTAACGATAAATATGATTCTTTTGTTTCTGACATGCGGAGTCTCAATTTATGCATTTCAGAATAGCGATGTGTTCTCACGTTTTATGTTCAATGCGTATGAAGTGTGGCATCGTAAACAGTATTATCGATTGTTTTCGCATGGCTTGATTCATGGTGGTTGGATGCATCTGATAGTAAACATGCTTGTGCTCTATTCTTTTGGACAGATTGTGGAGCTTTATTACTCTTATAACGCGATTGGAGGCAAGTACGCCTATCTTTTGATGTATGTGCTTGCGTTGCCGTTATCGTCCGTTGTCTCGTTGCGTAAGCATCGTGATAATCCTTTTTACAATGCGGTAGGAGCTTCGGGTGCTGTTAGTGCGGTGGTGTTCTCATTCATATTTTTGGATCCTTGGAATAAACTGTATCTCTTTTTTGCGTTACCAATCCCAGGCATTGTTTTCGGAGGTCTTTATATTTGGTATTCCTATTATATGTCAGATAAAGAGAGCGACGGAATAGGGCATGAGGCTCATCTTACGGGAGCTATATTCGGAATTCTTTTCACTATGATTGCCATTCCTGGCTCTTTCCAAAATTTCATCTATCGGTTGACAGATTTTTAATCTCAAGTTTTTTTGTCTTAAAGACGATAAGAGTGGAGAGTAGATTTGATGGATATTCGGAAAGACTTGAAAAAACGGAAATTTTTGATGAGATCACGCAAAAAAAATGGTTCGAATTTTTTGTGGGTTTCGCCAAAATACTTACCTTTGCATCGCAATTCAGAAATGAATGATAGTGATTGTCTCGTGGTGTAATGGTAGCACATCAGTTTCTGGCACTGCTTGTCCGGGTTCGAGTCCTGGCGAGACAACATAGAGCGGCTTACAAAGCCGCTTTTTTTATGTTCGAAAGGGGCAACCAATTAATCCAACTGGACTAATTGCAAAGTTGCACTATGTGCAACAAAAAAGGCGAGAGTTTTTCTCGCCTTTTTTGTTTGTCCCCCTTCTTATGCCTTTGAAGGTGTATATCCGTAAAATTCCCTAAACTTCTTTGTGAAGTATGCTGGGTCGTTAAATCCAACCATGTAAGCGATATCACCTACAGAAACGTTGCTTTGCGTCGATTTAAGAAGCTGTAAGGCTTTGTTCATACGATATTCGTTCAGAACCTCCAACGGTGTCTTACCGGTGATGGAACGAACCTTTCTGTTGAGCGTGGATTGACTCACGCACATGTGGTTGGCCATATCTTCAATAGACAATTGGCTGTTTGTATATTGCTCGTCCAAGACAACCAAAAGATCTTTTAGGAATGGGTTCATCTCCGGTTGCTCGGCTGCAGGATTCTCGTCTGTTTTTCCTTTCTGAAGCATCTCGTTCAATAGTTTCTGCTGTTGCTTTTGTCTCATGCCGAGAATGTTGCTCAGTTTGATCAGCAACTCTGTCTGACTGAACGGTTTGGAGATGTAGTCGATCGCTCCACTCAAAAGTCCCATGATACGGTCACTGTCCTCGTTTTTAGCCGAGATGAATAGGATAGGAATGTGCTTTGTCTTGTCAGACTTGCCCAATTCCTTGCTCATTTCAATACCGTTCATTTCTGGCATATCCACATCACTGAGTATCACATCAGGGATGTGTTTCTCGGCCAACTCCAACGCTACTTTACCATTGTTGGCAGTGATTACGTTGGCGTAGCTCTCCAACATGTTCTTTAAGTTAGCGCAGATCAGAGGGTCGTCAT
>Ga0208940_1001866_pt1 | contig 20956 bp, 12 predicted proteins | sample AD_JPNNA6_MetaG_FD_184445 | JGI IMG/M metagenome (GOLD analysis project Ga0208940, IMG submission 184445) | Active sludge microbial communities of municipal wastewater-treating anaerobic digesters from Japan - AD_JPNNA6_MetaG (SPAdes) (version 2) | ecosystem: Engineered > Bioreactor > Anaerobic... | reverse complement strand
TTCCTGCAACTTGGCTAACAGATTGATCGTGGTAACAGTTGAAACTTCCATCACACACCTCCTATGGCTGTTTCTTACCATTTTACACCACTTTGCGCTACTTTAGTCAGAGCGTTGATAAGCCCTAAACTCCAGCGGCGCCGACCTCCACAGGTCGCAGCTTCGGCGACCGGCGAGGGTGGACTTGTAGAGAAAGCGACTTTGGCTAGAATAGTTCTATAACAATGTTAAGAAGACCCTGTCAAGGTCAATTTATCGTAACTATTCAGCCGTCCTTGCCAGGTTGCAAGTGGGACTTTGGGGAAGGTGCATCATGGGTTGACACTGCGGCCATAGGTGCTGACCCTCTCATCCCCCAACCCCCTTCTCCCCCGCAAGCGGAGGAGAAGGGGGCGAAAAAGAGGGGGTGTGGCGACACCCCCTACAAAAATCCCCCTTCCTGGGGGGCAGGGGGGATGGGCTTATAGAAACATGAGTATCTCGTCATCCAAGAGCACCTGGTATACCAAAATCTGTGCAGGACCTGCTATAGGGAACAAGTGGCTTCGCCAGGCTTACAAACCTGAATAGATACAATTTATCTACGGAGGATAAGCATGCATACCTGGGAAACAATCTCCATTACAGGTTACGAGCGCCGGCCCGTACCCAATACCTTTGTCCGCCAGCGGGATGAGACAGCGCACGCGGCCATCGTCCTGCCGGGACTGGGCTACACGGCGCAGATGCCGCTGCTCTTCTACGTGACCGAATGGCTCCTAGCCCAGAACGCCGACGTTTTGCAGGTAAACTACGAGTACGTGGACACCTTTCGTGAACTGGACGGAGCCGCGCGTGAGCGCCGGCTCTCCGCCGACAGCGACGCCGCCTATCACGCTCTTATGGCCCAACGCCCCTATACGCGCCTCACCGTCGTCGGCAAATCCCTGGGCACGTTAGCGATGGCGCATCTCTTCGCGACCCAAACGCTCCCGGCACGCACGGATGCTCTGTGGCTGACCCCCGCCCTCAATCATCCCCAGGTCCACGCGCAAATGGCAACCTTTGCCGGTCCGTCGTTGCTCGTCATCGGCACTGCCGATTCGTTCTACGATCCCACTCTCCTTGCCGCGATCGGCGAGACGTCCATGCGAAAATTCGTCGTGGTCGAAGGCGCGGGCCACGATATGAGCGTCGGCGATGATGTCATCCGCTCCATTCAAGCACTGGAGACGATCATGCATGCCCTTATCACCTTCTTCAACCCGTAACAGGTTGAGGATTCCGGCTCCTGAACTCCATCCGCCGGCAGAGGGATAGACTCCATATCCAGACCTGTCAGGTTTAGGAAAACCTGACAGGTCTGTGGCGGCGACAAAAAAACTATAGTTTTGCATAAGTTCTAATCACAAAATCCTTGCGCTCTCCGTGTCCTCGGCGGTAAAATGGCGCTTGTTAGCGTAAGTCTTGATCTTATAAAGAGTGATTTTTCGCACTTGTCGTAACCCAAGAGCGGCATTATACTGGGGATAAGATACAGGAACGGGAATCCGTCATCGGGGACTATATATATTGTGGGAGGAAGGCCGATGCACGATCCGAAGTTGCGTTTATGGTGTCACGGGCCGCGCTGGGGTGGCGCTGTCAAGGACCAGGAAAGCCATTATGGGACCATACTATTATGGGGATTCGCGGCCATACTGCTCTTGTTAGCGACCGGCGGCTGGACAGCGCCGGTCGTTGTCGTTGCTGCGCCGGCGACGCCTGCTGAGGGTGCAACTTTCAACATCACCTGGTCGACAAGCTGCGAGACGCCGCCTCCCGAAGCGGTGACCGCGTTCGACTACGCCGCCGGTCTCTGGGGAACGTGGATTTCGTCCACCGTACCGATTGAGGTATCCGCATGCTGGTCAAATGCTATCAGTGGGGGAGATGGGTTAGCCTACGGCGGCCCGGTGGCGTACCAGTACGATTTCCCTGCTGCGCTGTGGGGCAGAACGCATTACCCCATCGCGTTGGCAAACGCGCTGAGCGGCTATGACCTGATGCCCGGCTTCGAAGACATCGGCGTGAAGTTCGATGCCACGGTGGATTGGTCATTCACGCTCACCCCGACCTTGACGACGAACACGTCGGCGGAAAACAAGGATTTCGTCGCGGTGGCGCTGCACGAGCTGGCCCACGGTTTGGGCTTCATCGGCAATATGTATGAACAATACAGCGTCGGCTTCTGCTACTACCGCGACTATTGTCCCACGCCCTACGATCAACTTGTCGTCGATAGTACAGCCGTCCCCCTACTCAGTTATCTCACGCCGGACCCGCGCGAGTTGGGAAAACGCCTGGAAAGCGACGCCAACTTCAGTGGTCCCAACACTATCGCAGCTAACACAGGCGCAGCGGCAAAACTGTATACACCTTACTATTGGGCATACGGCATCAGCCTCTCCCATCTCGATGAGAGTACGTTCCAGACCGGCGACAACCGGCTGATGATCCCCCGCTATAGCGGCATCACCCGCCACCCCGGCCCGGTGACACTGGCAATCTTCCAGGATATGGGCTGGCTGCGTGTGGACGGCGTCCCCAACGTCGTGACGGCCGGTCCGCTGATCCTAGGCGCGGGGCAAGTTGCCACGTTGACCGGCGGCCTCGTCTGGTCGAGGTACGCCGGGCAGCCGATCACCTACACCTGGGCGGCGACAGAGCAGCTCACGGTCACGCATCCCGGTCTGACTGCCAGCGATAGTGTTACATTCACCTGGGGAACGCCGGGTGACAAACGCATCACACTGGCGGTCACGGACGGCGTCACGTCGGCCCACGCCACACGCGCGGCGCTCGTCTATGATGTGACGGCCAGCGGTGCAACGCAGGGTGACACCAACCACGCCTACACCTTCAACGCCGCCATCTTGCCGGAGATCACGATCTTCCCCATCACCTACACCTGGGAAGCCACCGACAAAACCCCCATCGTCCATGCCAACCTCTACCAGACCTACGACAGCGCCGCCTTCACCTGGACAACACCGGGCACGAAGACCATCACCATCACCGCCGCCATGGCCGGAGCGACGACACACGACGTCCACGAGATTGTGATCGAAGGGCTGGTGTTGGACAAACACATCTTCCTGCCTCTCGTGCTGCGACAGAGTTAGGGGGCAGAAAGTAAGGAGTAGGGAGTAAGAGTGGAGAAACGCCTGATCCCTAATTTCAAATCACGAATCCCCAATCCCAGAAGGAGTGCAAAAATGAAATTCCATAAATCCTCCACCTGGATAATTGTCAGCATTGGTTTGATTATCCTCGGCGGACTGGTACTGCTGCCCGGCACGACAGCGCGTTCTGCGTCCGTCCAACCGCCTGACATATCTGCTGCCTCCACCGAGATGGGCGCCGTTGCGGCCATCGGCGATCTGGTTTCAATCACTAAAGACGAAGGAGGCTACACCGTCTGGACTTACGAGTACCCCGATTCGTGGTGCGTGATGTATTCCCGCATCCGCTGGCCCTTCGACATCGGCGCGCAAGACCCGACGGATTTGAGCGAAACGTCCCTCAAACTGACCTTTTCTGAACAACCTTATTACGTCACCGAAGATGGCCCGTTCTACACCGATCCCACCTGGGCTGTGGCGCTCAACGGCAAGCCCGGCGAGTGGAACATCATCGGCGCGATCGGGACGGTCCCGTGGTGGCCTGAGAAAATTCCCGTAGAACAAGAGGTCCCCTTCGACTACACCGAATTGATCGATGGTGAGAACAATCTTTGGTTCCAACAACAGGATTTTTGCAACTGTACGGATGTGCCGGATTGCGCTTGCACGTGCTATGAACTGACCAAGCTGCAATTGCGCGCACGGGTTGATCTGGAAGTCAAAGAGGTGTGGCCCGCACCTGAGACGCGCAACGTCCCCGTGGAGCAGGACGCCACGAAGCCGCTTCCTGAAATCCGCGTGCGCTTCACGACCGTCGTTTCCGAAGCCACGGTGAACGAGAACACGTTCCAGGTGTACTATCTCAACGACAAGCAAGAGCCGGTCTACGTCGATGGGAAGACACGCCGGATCAACGAGGTCGAATATGCCTTTGTCCCAAATGCACCGCTCAAGGACGGCATCCGCTATGAGGCGCATGTCTGGGGCGAGACCGACGCGCTCATTGAAAACCATGATGACTGGGTCCAGGATTTGAGCGGCGGCCCCCTGGAAGAGGGTGAAAGCTGGTCGTTCTGGACGCTTCCGCAGCTTGAGGTACGGCTGGAACCGGTGCAGGTGCTCGAAGGTGACACTCTCGTCGTCGGTAAGCCTACCGCGCTGCGCGTCTTCCTGTCCAGCGCTAACCTGCACACGGACGTGTGGTACAAAGATTTGTGGGAATACGTCGACGTTGAGGATGTTCAACTTCTTTGGGGATCGCCCTCCGGGATGGATTCGGGGGCCGTATCGTGGCGCACCGACGGTACGGAGTGGCACTTCGAATACACCAAAGAAACCGCGCGCCGCTATCGTCTCAACGACAAGGCCGCGCGGCTTGGGTCGCAGGACAGCGTCAATTACTATGGCTTCATTCCACAAGAAGTGGGGACTTACTCGATCCGCGCGGTGGTCCTGGTCCCCGATAGCCACGGCAAGTCGCAACGGTTTGTCGATGTGGTCACGCCGAGCGCCGTCCAGACGCGCTGGCTGAACGTCCATTCGCGCGCGCTGGCGGTCGGGGGGGATTATGGCAGAACCGGCACGGTCGATTTGAGCGCTGCAGTTCTCGGCCAGCGCAGCGGCATCCAGGCCATCTACCCGGTTCCCAACGTGCGGCTGGCGCAAACCGCCAGCGCCGTCCCTTATTACGCGCCGGTGGCCTCGTCGGTGTGGAGTGCGGCGCCGGCCGGCGACCTTCAACTCCTGAAGGCTCTGATGGAGCTGAGCGCCATGTGCGCCGCCACCTCCGACTGCGATTTTATGGTCGGTTTTGTCCCCACGGCCTGGTTGGGAGACATCGGCTTGACTTCGCCACGGCAATCGTGGTACAGCATGTTGATCCAGAACGCCTACTATGATCCCTTCCGTTTCATCGCTGCCCACGAAGGCGGCCATCTCTATGGCTTTGAACACGACACGAACCAGGGCGGGGCCGGCTACGATGTACGGCACAGGTTAGATCGCCGCATCAGTACCGCGCTGATGGAGCCGCGCGGCCAGAGAACGCTTTCGACCATCAACAGTTTTATGAACGTTGACCCGGTAGAATCGCCTCCGCCGGAGCGGTTATGGATCGAGTGGCTGAACTACAGCACGCTGCGCGCCAAATTGACCACTGCTTCACAAGCGCTCCAGCAAACGGCGACGGCCGACTCCCTGTTGTTGGCGACGGGTACCATCACCCCCGCCACTGGCGATGTGGCGCTCGATCCCTGGTATCAACTCGAACCCGGCGACTGGGAAGCGCCACTCGCCGGTCCGTATCGCCTCGTCTTCCTGGACAATGCCGGACAGGAAATTGTTGGGTACACGCGCACGTTTAGCAGCGCCACAACCTTGCAGCCGGCAGGCCGGAATGGTTGGGACTTGCCCGCCGACGCACCCGCGCCCTTCGCGCTCAAGGTCCCCTATCCGGCGGCGACGGCGCGCATCCAGATTCGCCGCACCAGCGACGACGCGCTCCTGGCCGAGCGGACGGTGAGCGCCACCCCACCCACAATCGCCATTACCCCGCCCGCCAGTACTACCTGGACGGGCCCGCAGCCCATTGCCTGGCAGAGCGACCCCGGCGAGACGCGCCGCTTCCTCGTGCAGGTGTCCACCGACAACGGCGCGACCTGGGAGGCGCAGGCTATCCATTTACCGGGAACGGTCTTTACCCTCGAGACCGCCAGCATGCTCAACACAACGCAGGCCCTCGTCCGCGTGCTCGCCACCGACGGCCTCAACACCGCCAGCGACGTTGCCGGACCGTTCACCATCGCCAACCCTGTGGGCGTGGATTACGTCTCTCCCACGCCGGATGCAACGAACGTCAACGTGGACCAACCACTGTACGCCGGATTCCGCGCCGCGATGGACGCGACGACCATCCACAGCGCCACCTTCACCCTCTCCGGTGGGCCTTACGGGACGGCGAGTGGCCTCATCCGCTACGACGCCGAGAGCCGCGAAGCCACGTTCATCCCACAGACCCGGCTGGCCTACAGCACCACCTACACCGCGCATGTCAGCGCCGCGATCCACACCCTTGACGGTACGCCGCTCAGCGCAGGCGCAACCTGGAGCTTCACCACCGAACCGGACGTTTCCCCACCGCGCCCGCACCTGCTCTCGCCGCAGCACGGCGCGCTGAATGTCCCGCGCAATGCAGTCGTCGCCGTGGCGTGGGATCGCCCCCTGGACGCCGCCACGCTGACGACGGCGACTTTCCAGATGGCAGAAATGCGCGGCGCCGTTATCACCGGCAGTGTCGCCTACGACGCCGCCACACACACAGCGACCTTCACCCCAGACGCGCTCCTCGCGCCGTACACGGCCTACGTCGTCACCCTCACCGCCGGGATCAGCGACACACTGGGCAACGCGACTTTCGCCCCCACCGTCTGGGCCTTCACCACCGGCAACGCGCCCGGTGAGGCGCTCGCCTTCGCCAACAGCTACGCCGATTGGGGGAATGACTCGAACGGCGACGGCCTGTACGAACAACTCGTCATCCGCGTGGGCGTGCAGGTCACGGCGACCGGCGCTTACGTGCTGCGCGGCTCACTGACGGACGCAGACGGCGGAGAAATCACCTGGGCCTTCATCACCCGCACCCTGACGACCGGCGCGCATTTCCTCGACCTGGCCTTCGACGGGACAGCCATCGGCGGGCACAACGCGGACGGCCCGTACACCCTCACCGACCTCACACTGACGCACATCAACAGCACTGCCGCAGTCCCGCCGACCACGTCACAGCGCGACGCCTATCACACCTTCGCCTACGCCGCGACGCGCTTCCCGGCCCCACTGCGCTTCGGCGGCCTGCCCGACGTGGTCCTGATCCCAGGCACGATAACGCTCAACGCCTTCAACGTCCACGATTACGCACAGTCCATCACGCGGACGAGTGCGCAAATCAGCTACACGGTGATGCTCAACACTAATCCCAAAATGGATGTGGCGTTACAGACCTCCGGCGCGGTATATCTCACACCTGAGGAATACTGGCAGGGCAGCACGTTCATCACCATCCGTGCCAGCGACGGCGTCTACACGGCGCAGGACACCTTTGAGGCCACCGTCGGCTGGCCGCACGCGGTCTATTTGCCGGTGGTATTGCGCGGCGGCAGCATGGCCCCCCGCGATGCGTGGATCACCGTGCTGCACGACGATTTCGAAGCCTCGACCTTCAGTTGGTCACGCTACGCCTCGATAGATACCACCGACCAACCCGACAAGTTTTACCAATGGGATCGACGGGACTGCCGCGCCCACTCTGGGCAATACAGCGCGTGGGCCTACGGCGGCGGCGATGACGGCAGCCAGTTGGCATGCGGGGCGGACTATCCGCAGGCGCTCTACACACTGATGTACCGGGAGTCGCCCGTCAACCTCAAATACGTCGCGCAAGGCGAATACAGCGCCAAAGTGTGGCTGAACCTGAATCCCGGCCACGAGGTGTGCCTTAAAGTCGCCGTCATTAGCGAGGGCGAATGCCGCACTATTTACGATCAGCCGGTCGACTTTCAGCACGGCATCTGTCGCAGCGGTCAGACAAACGGCTGGGAAGACCTGACGCTCAACCTGGTGAACGTTCCCGAGCTGGGCAGTGTGCTGGGCGAGGAGCGCGTATGCGTGGGCGTGACTTTCCAGACGCAGTACGGGGCGGTCCGTCCCGAAGGCGCTTACGTGGATGACGTGAATCTGCGCATCTGTCCAGAGGGACTAACCGGCTATTGCGCTACCTCTTTCAACGCGGTCACCACTCTCACCAACACCCCGCCGTATGCTGAGATTCCTGCCACTATGACCCTATCTATCGGCAACATCGGCGGCTACCCGGAAGCTGTCAGTGATGTAGCGTTGGCGGTGGATGGGAGTGGGCGCATTCACGCCCTGTGGACGGGGCAACTCAACCCCGCTTTCAGAAACTACGTCTTTTACAGCAGTTCAACCGACGGCGTCAACTGGACGCCGTACCAAATCCTCAGCTATTGGGGCGGGCGCGAGCCGCAGATTGCCGTGGATAACGTCCACGGGCGCGTCCACCTGGCCTACGCCAACGACGACGGCATCATCCATCGCACCGTCGTCGACGGCGCCGTCTCTGCGCCGACGGTGGTCGTCGCACCCCGGACTTACTACGCGCCGGGCAGTACCCTGCCCTCCGGCGGCGTCGCCTGGCCCAGCCTCACCGTCGCCGAACAGACGGGCGTCGCTTACCTGACGTGGGACGAGGTCTATTACGTGAAGCTGGATGCCATCACCTATGACCTGCGCCATCGCACCTGGCACGCCTACTGGAATGGCGCACCGTGGAGCGCGCCGCTGCGCAAGATCAACGACGAGGATACTTTCTACTCATCCATCGAGGCCGCGCCGGACGGACGGGCGATGCTGGCGTGGTTCCAGCGCTGGCAGCAATCCTCTGGCAAGGGGCTGGGGCCGGGCGATCCCATCGTCGCGCGCACAGCTTACGGCACCACGCCGGGCAGCTTCCCCCTGCGCCAGGCCACCCACGCGCTCTACCCGGAGCCGGAGCGCGATGAATCCATTTTGCTGACCTATTCCGGCGGGGACGATACTTTTGTCCTGGCCTCCGAGCACCTGATGTGGCCGGGGCACTCTCTCGTCTATCGCTACGTGTGGAAGGATGGCGCGTGGTCTGAGCCGCTAGATGTAGCGGAGAATACCAGCGGCTGGGGCGTGCCGTATTACGTCGGCGCGGCGACGGACACACCTTTGATCCGCTACGTCTACAACGACAACGACGTGCTGACGATGCGCACGGAGACCAACGGCGTACTCGCCCCGGCGCAGAACCTTGCCGATTACCTGACGACGCGCGGGTACACCATGACTGGCAATCCCTTGGCCTACTTCACCGACGCGGCGGGAGGGTTGCATATGATTATCGTCGGAGAAAAGAACGGCGTGGCAGGGTTCTATTATGTGAAGCCGTAGAGAAAGCTTGAGCAAAATATGAAATTTTGGGGTCAATACCTTCGCCAAAATGAGGCTCTTGTAGTATAAGAGATTCCAGTACCAGTGGAGCCAGCTTATACGACAAGGAGCCTCAAATGGACATTCTAGCACTTTTACAGTGTCTTGCACCTTACCTTAGTGTTACCACCATCCGCCAGATGGCGCACATCATAACGGCGATGTTGGCAATGACTGGCCGGGTCACGATGTTGGGACTGTCGCGGTGGGCGGGTAAAGGCGGCAGTTACCGGACTGTGCAACGCTTCTACAACACAGTGCTGCCCTGGCCGTTGCTGTTTTGGTGGTTCTTTCGGACGCAGTTGTACCATGCGGATGACGTGTACCTGTTGGTGGGCGATGAATGTGTGACCCCCAAAGCGGGCAAGTGTACCTATGGCTTGGATCGGTTCTTCTCGTCGCTGTATGGCAAGCCCATTCCTGGGGTGGCCTTTTTCACGTTGGGCCTGGTCAATATCCGTGCAAGACAGGCCTATCCGCTGCAAGTCGAACAACTGCAAGCCTGTTCCAACTGCAAGGGAAAGCCGGCCAAGCCCGCGGCGGCGACGCCCCGTCCGGTGGGCCGGCCCAAGGGCCGCAAGAACCGCGACAAAACGCAGGTGACGCTGACGCCGGAACTGCAACTGATCCAGAATATGGTGCGCAAGCAATGCTTGCTGATCAACGGTTTGTTTCCTCTCACCTATCTGGTCTTGGATGGGCAGTTCGGGAATCATAACGCGCTGGAAATGGCGCGGCAATGTGGGCTGCACCTGGTCTCGAAGTTGCGCTATGACGCGGCGTTGTACTTGCCCTACACGGGACCCTATGCGGGGCGCGGGCCCCAGCGCAAATATGGTTAGCGCGCACAAGTCATGGGATTAGGCGGCGATAGCGAGAGGCAAGACTTGATGATCCGACCAGTAGCGTTCCCAAGCGTGATTCAAGGCCAGCGTTTTGAGGGCGGCCAGGCCATCCGCTCCAGTGCATGCCCTGATGCTTCTGGCGGCGCGCTACAATCAGATCATTCGCCTTCTTGGCATGACCACTGCCAATGTATTCCCGCTGCGCACGGCGTTCTTTGTCATTGACCAGGTATGGTTGGCGCTGAGTCAGATAGGTGAGCAACTCGTCCAGCTTGTCCGTATTGCGGCTTTCGCCTCGATACGCTTCCAGTACCTCCAGCGCTGCGGCGACTTCCCCTTGCCACCACAACGGGATCAGCCGCCTACTGGTGGTGAAACGCAACGCCAGAAAGCGGCGGCGGGCGGGACGCCGCACCTCGATGTCGTCTACAGCGATAATGGCTTGATCGGGCTGCACCACCGGCCCCCAACACCGCAGTTGATTGAGTTCCAGACGCTCCGCACGGCGCGCCTCCAACACGCGTTCCCAATCACTGGCGTGCACGCCAGCGGGGGGCTGGGGAGTCTCCACGTCCAGCGCGTGCTCCACGACGGCGTGTATTTCTGCCGGCCACGCCGCGGGGCGGCGCCGGTGTCTCTACCAACTGCGCTTGCAGGGTACTCAAGTCCTCCTGTGCCATCAACTGCTGTACTTCAGCCGCTTCCGCGCCGCGAATGATTTCCCCCTGTGCCCGTACCAAACGGCGAATCTCGGTTGTGCATATCAACTCCGCCTCCTGTGTTTCCCAGGCCAACAACCGTTGAGCCGTCTCAAATGGCACATCCAGTGCCAACAAGCACGCGCTTTCCTGCAAGTTCCGCGTGATGACCATCCCTTGATGGACTGGCAACACGGCATTCCCCGGAATGGTATACCCACCCTCTGCCGCGTTGTAGCATATATGACGCGGCAATTCCAGAATCCCCAGGCGACAGGCGACTTTCAGCATTTCACACCCGTCCCGTATCACCGCCACTCGGCAAATCAGTACGCGCAGGTGGCTCATGGTCTCTGTACCTCCAGGTTGAGATAGGTTCTATGACCATAGCATACCCCCATCTGTCATTTTGGAGCCCCCATACTATCCCAACGCTTGTGCGCGCTAACCAACTTTTCACCACGAAGGGCATGCAGGACACAAAGAATTTGTGTTTTTCTCTGTGAACTCTGGGTGCTCTGGAGCTATTTTCAGAGGTGATGAATTGAATTTGTGGTATCATGGCTAATGGGATCATAAACAAAGGAATTTATCGTGAAGGGCGTGGTTCATCGGCAGGGGGATGAAAATGTAGCGCGAGTTGGCCATTCGCCCTGCAAAATCGATCATTTTATACGAGGTGAAGAGGATGATGCACCAACAATTACAAGAACACATAGCACGTCTCAAGAACGCCGGCGCACTGTACGTGGATGCGCGGTGGTACCCCTTCGAGGAAACCAACCATCTGCTGATGTGGAACGGCAATCTCAAGAACGTTACGGCTACACGGGAGAGCGGCGTGGGTGTCCGTGTGCTTTACAAGGGCGCGTGGGGGTTCTCCGCCGCTTCGGATGTCAGCCATCTCGGCGCGCTGTTCGACAAGGCGCTCGACAACGCTCGCATCGCCGCCGAACGTGTCACCTTCCCCGTCCGTCTGGCAGAAAAGGATGCCATCCGGGCCAGCTTTACCAGCCCTAACCGGATCGATCCCTTTACGGTGCCGCTGGCAGACAAGGTGGCGTTCCTGCAAGCGATGGATGAAAAGCTGAATCAGCCGGGCGTCTCGCAACGCATTTGCACGTTGACGTTTATCCGCAAGCAGATTGTCTTTATGGATGCGGAAGGCAGCGAGATCGACAAGACCATCGTCGAGGTCTTCCCTTCCCTGGAGGTGATGGGGCTGGACGCCCAGGGAGAGATGCACTCGCGCAAGTTTAGTCCGCCGCGCATGGGGGACACACGGGGCTGGGAAACGCTCGATAGGGAAGTCTTCAACGCAAACGCCGAGCGCATCGTGCGCGAGATGAACGAGGTACGGACCGCCGAAAACTGCCCCCGGGACGTGCGCTCGGTGATTCTACTGCCCGGCATTATGTTCCTGCAAACGCATGAGACGATTGGGCACGCGCTCGAGTTGGACCGCATCCTCGGTTACGAGCTGGCCTTCGCCGGCGGCTCGTTCGTCCGGCTCAGCGACTTCGGGACGCTGCGCTATGGCTCGGACAAGTTGACAGTCCGCGCGGATGCGACGATCCCCAACAGCCCCGGCAGTTTCGGCTACGACGACGACGGCATCCCCGCGCAGAACAATCTGCTGATCGACCACGGACTACTCGTGGGCGCTATCAGTGGACGCCAGATGGTCGAAGAGGCCAACGCCCGCGCCGGCAAAGTCATCTTTGACGGCAGTAGCGGTGCAAACCGCGCTACTTCATTCTATCGTGTGCCGATCGAGCGCATGACCAACATCAATGTCGATCCCGGCAACGACGGCACATTGGACGATATCGTCAGCAAGACCGAGCGAGGCATCATTCTGGACGGCGACAAGAGCTGGTCCATCGGCTCGAACCGTGAACAGTTCCATTTTGCGACCGACATCGGCTGGTTGGTGGAGGATGGACGGGTCACGCATGTGGTCAAGAACTCCACCTACCAGGGTGAGACCGTCAAATTCTACAATTCGCTGTCGGCGGTGGGCGATCCATCCACCTGGGAAGTCTGCTACGTAGCGAACTGCGGCAAAGGACAGCCCAACCAGGTGATGCAGTTGGGGCATGGCGTTCCGGTTTGCCGTTTCGACCACGTGAGAATAGGAGAGTAGCCATGAAGGAGCAAATTTTGCAAACCCTGTGTGACTTGCGCGCCTACGCACTGACGAAAGGCGTCGAAGCCACCTTCCTTTTGCATGAAGAAGACAGTTACCTGATGCGTTTTGCCAACTCGGCCATTTCTTTGAACACCAACGAGCACCTCATCCGCCTGGAAATTACGGCTTACCGGGACCGGCAGCGCGCCAGCTACGAGTTGATCACCGCGCTGGACAAGGTGGACGAGATGCGACAAGGGGTGGATATGGCCGCCGAGATGGTGCAACACGCCCAACCCTTGAGTTATCGCCCCACCATTCCGCTTTACACCACGTCCTTCAGCGACGAAAGCGCTTACGACCCTGCCTTAGCGACGCTCGGCAATCACGAGCGCCTGGCGTTCTTCAATCAGGCCGTGGCGGGATTAGAAACGGACGAGATCCAGCTCTCAGGCATCTTCTCCTGCGGCGCGAACACCCTGGCCCAGATCAATACCCGTTCGGAGCATACGCAGTATTTCAAGACCTCCGATGCCCAGATCACCATGGTCCTGTCGCACACCGCACTCAAATGGGAAGTGAGCGCCGAGCAATCCGCGCAAAAAAAAGCCGACCTGAACCCGGACGTCTTGCGGCGCGATTTGGCGTTCCTGCTGGAGCACTACCGGCGCGACGCGACGCAACAACTTCCGCTGGGAACATACAACATTGTGTTTGGTCCGGCGGCCACCGCCGAGTTGTTGGGTATACTAGGCTTTATCGGCTACAACGGCGGTCTGATGAAGCGCGGCTATTCATTCCTCAGTGAGGAACAGATCGGGCAGCGCGTCTTTTCTCCCCAGTTCACGCTGACGGATGACCCCACACGGCGCGAGACCTTTCCGTTCCGGCGCGATCTGACGGGCATGCCCCGCCGCCCATTCCCCCTCTTTGTCGCCGGCGTGTTCCAAAGCTTTGTCTGGCCCCAGGACGAGGCCGACGAGTTCGCGATGCAACCCACCGGACACACGGTGCCGCACACCAGCATCGTGATGCAGGGCGGCGACGTAGCGGCGAACACGCTGCCAGAGCTGGTGGCCCTGCCGCGCGAGCATGACGTCCTCTACATCCCTTACCTGCACTATATGAACATCGTGAACCCTTCCAAGGGATTGGTCACCGGCAGTTCGCGCTTTGGCGCACTGCTGCTCAAAAAGGACGGTTCCGTGGCCGTGCCTTACAACGTGCGCCTGACGCAAAGCCTGCTCGATATCTTTGGCGACAGGCTGGCGTGGCTCTCGCAAGCGCAGGTCGTCGCCAACACGTCGTCAAGCTATGACGCGCGCAATCCCCAGGCGAGCCTGGTGCCCGCGTTCCTACAAGTCAATGGACTGGAGATTTCCCACTCCAATTCATCCTATTGACCATTGGAGGACGAGTGGGCGCGAGTTGCTCACTCGCGCTACGGGAAAAGACTGAATTGACAATTCGCCGCCTGCGCATTGGCCACACGCGCTACAAAAAAGCCCGCCATCCAGTGGATGGCGGGCCGGCGTGAAAAGACTTACTCCACCGTCACGCTCTTCGCCAGGTTGCGCGGCTGATCCACGTCCGCGCCACGGCGGACGGCCATGGCATAGGCCAACCACTGCAAGGGGATGATGTTGAGCACCGGCGAGAGAAACGGCGGCGCGACGGGCACTTCGAGCACGTAATCCGCTTTGCTGCGCGCCACGTCGTCGCCCTCCTGCAACAGGCCGATGACGGTCCCGCTGCGCGCCTTCACCTGCTCCATCTGGCTGATCATCTTGTCGTAGACGTTGTCGCGCGGGGCAACGGTCACGACGGGCATGGCCTCGTCGATAAGCGCGATGGGACCGTGCTTCATTTCTCCGGCGGGATAGCCTTCCGCGTGGATGTAGGAAATTTCTTTGAGCTTGAGCGCCCCTTCCAGCGCCACCGGGTAGTTGATGCCGCGTCCCAAAAAGAGGAAGTGTTCGCGTTTGAAGAAGACCTCCGCCAGTTCGTCGTAGACCGGCTGCGGTTCGGAGACACGCCCCACCAGATCGGGCAGACGGGCCAGGTCATTCACCGCACTCCGCAAAACATCCGCCGGAATCGTCTCACGCTGTTGTCCCAGGTACAGCGCCAGCAGATACAGGTCCACCAGACTCGCGGTGAAGGCTTTAGTGGTCGCCACGCCGATCTCCAGGCCGGCCTGCATCAGGATATGACCATCGGCCAGACGGTGCGCCTGGCTGCCGATGACGTTGACGATGGACCACAGTTTTGCGCCGCGCTCGCGGCCCTCTTCCATCGCCGCCAACGTGTCCACCGTCTCCCCGGACTGTGTGATCGCCAACAGCGCCGTCGTCGGTGTGATCAACGGGTTGCGGTAGCGAAACTCCGAGCCGTAGTCCACCTCCACCGGCAGGCGCGCCAGCGTCTCGAACATAAACTTGCCTACCAGACCGGCATGGTACGAAGAGCCACACGCGGTTATGATCACCCGATCCAGCTTCTGGGCTTCATCCCTGGTGAGCGGCATGCTGTCGAGCACAACCTGGCCGCGGTGAAAATCCACCCGCCCCCGAATCGTGTCGGTGATGGCGCGAGGTTGCTCCGCTATCTCCTTCTGCATAAAGTGACGATAGGGACCTTTTTCTGCCGCGACGGGATCCCAGGGGATCGTATGCCCCTGCACCCCCACCGGCTTGCCGTCGAGGGTAAAGATCTCGGCGCCGCGCCGTGTGACGCGCGCCATCTGCCGGTTCTCCAGGAAGATGACGTCGCGCGTGTACTCCAAAATCGCCGGAATGTCTGACGCGATGAACATCTCGCCGTCACCGATGCCTATCACGATGCCGCCGGCGTTCCCCAAGCGGGCAATGACCAGGCTCTCCGGCTCCTGAGGACTGAGAAAGACGAAAGCGCTGGCTCCCCGGATCGAGAGCAGCGCGCGCCGGACTGCCGTCAACAGATCGGCTCCGCCCGCCAGATAACCGTCGACAAGATGCGCCACCACTTCGGTGTCGGTTTCGGAGGTGAAACGCACCCCCTCGTCCGTCATCTGCTGGCGCAATTCGGCGTAGTTTTCGATAATGCCGTTGTGGACGACCGCCACCCGTCCGTTCATCCCGACGTGTGGATGCGCGTTGAACTCCGTCACCCCGCCGTGGGTGGCCCAGCGCGTGTGGCCGATCCCAATCGTGCCCACCAGAGGATGTTGATCCAGACGCTCTTGAAGATGGCTCAACTTGCCGACGGCGCGCTCCAGCGCAATGCCGCCGTTCTCGTGCAAAACCGCGATCCCGGCCGAATCGTAGCCGCGATATTCCAGCTTCTTCAATCCCCCCAACACAATCGGTGCCGCCTGCCGCGGCCCGACATAACCGACAATGCCACACATTTCCGGCCTCCTGCCATGACGCTATGAACCGACAAAATTCCATCGCGCGAGACACGCGCGACGTCCCCATGAGGCACCACAAACGCCCCCGTCTGACACAGCATAAGGTTGCCCTATGCAAGGATAGACTCCCATCTGAAGATGATGGGCCGGCCTTACCACACCCTTTGTACCGCCGGTTGCCCAACGGTTTTGTGATGCAGTTTTCTCGTTTTGAGGGGAATGGGAGAGGGGAAGGCTAGTCCCCTGGCGGTATCCGCCGAAAATCCGGCGCCAGCCGGATATGTTCGATAAACCGCCGCCTCGTCACCCGGTCAGCCGGGTCAGGCGCTTGAGTCCCCACAGTGATAACGTTATCCGCTAAACACCACCTCCGGTCCATAGTCCAAAGTCATCTAAAATCTGCTCCATCTGCTGACCTATTTTCACTCAACCGCCGGTGAACCTGCCGTGGCTCGGTCGAAGACCGGCCACAGCTCTTCAGGCACCATGGTCAGATGCATGCCTTCCTTTTTCCAATAATCTGTCTTATACCCCCTTCTTCCCCTTGGGCGACGACAACGACCCGCCCGCCGGTCGCCGCCTGCACGTCCACAACCGATTTGCCATCCAGCGCGCGACCGTCCGGCCCGCGGAAAATCTCATCCGGCAACACCACCACGTCAGCCGGCGCGCGGTCACGCCACGCAGCCAGGATGTCATCCACCGTGAGCAACCCGGCCACGGTGATCGTCTCGCCAAAAGCATGGTTAGGTACGGCGACCACGTCAACGGCAAGACCTGTGGCCGCGCTGAACGCCCGCGCCTGTTCTCGCAGCAACGGCGCGAACAGCGTCCCGGTGACCCACGTCTGGCATGGGCCGCCGAGCCGCGCCAGATCGGCCTGAAGCGCCTCCCACCCTTCCAGAAAAAGCCGCACCATCCCCACACCGTTTTCGACGAGCGCCGGCAGCAGATCGTCATACGCTTCGCGCGGCGGAAGTGGAACCCGCGCGCGCAAGAACCACTCGTCCGAGGGATAGACGAAGCCGACACCCAATGACTCACGCAGACGCGCCTGCCACGCTAACGTCTGCGCCAGCACTTCCGCCGCCTCGACATCCCTGTAAGGGCGCAACTGCGGATTATGCCAGCGCGTCAGTCCAACAGGCACGACGGTCAGGTCGACGACGGTGGGATACAGGGCCGCCAGATCCGCAATCGTCCGGTCGAGATGGGCGCCATCGTTGCGCCCCGGCGCGAGCACCGCCTGCGTGTGCACCTCAATGCCGATCTCCGCCAGGCGCGCGAGCTGTTCCATAATCTGTCCGGCGCGCGGATTGTGCATCAGCCCCACCCGCACATCCGGCTCGGTCGCGTGGACCGAGACGTAAAGGGGACTGAGGTACTGTTCCGCAATCCGCGCCCAATCCGCCTCGTCCAGGTTGGTGAGGGTGATGTAATTGCCGTGAAGGAAGGAGAGGCGGTAGTCGTCATCCTGGATGTACAACGATGCGCGCAGTCCCGGCGCCATCTGCGCAACGAAACAGAAATCACAGTTGTTGCGACAGACACGAATTTTACCGTCGAAAAGCTCCGTGTCGAACGCGAGACCCAATGCCTGCCCGTAGCGCCGGGCAGCACGGCGCGCGATGCGCCGTCCCGCCCGTTCGACGAGAAACTCCAACGTCGGCTCGGCGGCGTAGATTTGCACATCGATCACGTCACGCAGGGGCAGTCCATTGATCGCCAACAGAACGTCGCCGGCACGCACTTGCGCCCGCGCCGCCACACTGCGCGGAGCCACGTCCGCAATCTGCGCCGGATGGTAGACGGTCATCGCTATGCCTCGCCGCCCTGGCGCAGGTTCAGCAGCCTGCACCGGGGTTCATTCCCACTCGATCGTCGCCGGGGGCTTACTGCTCACGTCGTAGACCACGCGATTGACGCCCGGCACCTCGTTGACGATGCGGTTCGATACGCGCCCCAGCATATCGTAGGGCAGAGGCGTCCAGGCGGCGGTCATAAAGTCGTCGGTGCTGACGGCACGCAGGGCCACGACATTGGCATAGGTGCGCCCATCGCCCATCACGCCGACACTGCGCACCGGCAAGAGGACGGCAAAAGCCTGCGCCGTCTGTCGGTAGAGGCCCGCGTTCCACAGTTCTTCCAGGAAAATCGCGTCGGCGGCTTGCAACGTCGCCACGCGCTCGCGGGTGATCTCGCCCAGGATGCGCACCGCCAGGCCGGGCCCGGGGAACGGATGCCGCCAGATCAGCTTTTCCGGCAGTCCCAGCGCCAGGCCCACCTGTCGCACTTCGTCTTTGAAGAGGTCGCGCAACGGTTCGATCAGCGTCAGATTCATCTCTGCCGGCAAGCCACCGACGTTGTGATGCGATTTGATGCGCTGCGCGTGGGCGCTGCCGGCGCTTTCGATCACATCGGGATAAATTGTGCCCTGCGCGAGGAAGTGCGCGTCGCTGCAGCGGTGCGCTTCAGCCTCGAACACGCGGATGAACTGCTCGCCGATAATGCGCCGCTTTTGCTCCGGGTCGGTCACACCGGCCAGGGCACCGAGGAAGCGGTCGGCGGCGTCCACCAGCACCAGGCGGATGCCTAAGCTCTCCTGGAAGGTGGCTTTGACCTGGGCGGCTTCGTCGCGGCGCAGCAGGCCGGTATCCACAAAAATGCACGTCAATTGATCGCCGACCGCTTTGTGGATCAACGTCGCCGTCACCGCGCTATCCACGCCGCCGCTCAGCCCACACACGATTCGTCCGTCGCCTACCTGCGCACGGATGCGCTCCACCACGTCGTCGATGAACGCGTCCGGCGTCCACACGCCGGCGCAACCGCACACGTCGTAGAGGAAATGCCGCAGCATCGCCGCCCCGTTGGGGGTATGTTGGACCTCGGGATGAAACTGCACGCCGAACACGCGGCCATCTGGAGCGCCGATGGCGGCCACGATGTTGCCGGTACTGCGCGCCAACATGCGGAAACCCGGCGGCAGTGCCTCGACGCGGTCGCCGTGGCTCATCCACACCGTCTGGCGGGCGGCCAATCCCGCGAACAGAGCATCCGCTTCGAGAATGTCGATATCGGCGGGGCCGTATTCACGTTCTACACCGGGGACAACTCGTCCACCCAGCGTGTGGGCCAGCAGGTGCATGCCGTAGCAAATGCCGAGAATCGGCACACGCATGCGGACGACGTCATCGGGCAGACCGGGCGCTCCGGCGTCGTAGACGCTGTGCGGGCCGCCCGACAGGATGATGCCGCGTGGCTGCCGGGCGGCAACCTGCGCTGCGGGCGTGTCCCAGGGCAGGATTTCAGCATAGACGTGCTGCTCACGAACCCGCCGGGCAATCAGTTGAGTATACTGCGAACCGTAATCCAGAATCACGACCATTTCGCGTGGTGACAAAGGAGTCCTCCGGGGGAATCAAACGCCATCTGGGTCTGCGGCTTTAGGGATGATGTTTCACGCCTCACGCCCGTCATCGGCGAAGATGATCGTTCCATCGTCGCGCATTTCGTCGATGATGACCATCGACTCAATCGGAACCCCCAAGGGGGTCAACAAGGTGCGGCCGCCCTCGAAGGATTTTTCGATCAGCGTGCCGATGCCCACCAACGTGGCGCCGGCCTCCTCCACAATCCGCGCCATCGCCGCGATCGTCTGGCCGGTAGCCAGGAAGTCGTCGATAATCAGCACACGGTCCCCGGCAGAGATGAACTCGGGCGAAACCATCAGCGAAACCTGCCCGCCTTTAGTGTGCGACGGCGCAAATTCCACGAAAACCGGTTCTTGCATCGTCACCGGTTTGTGTTTACGGGCATAGACCAGCGGCAGCCCCATCGCGTAGGCCGTCGCCATCGCCGGGATAATGCCCGACACCTCGGCGGTCAGCACGCGCGTCGGCGCCGCCGCGGCAAAACGCCTGGCGAACTCCGCACCCGCCTCCAACATCAAGGTCGCGTCCACTTGATGATTGATGACACTGTCGATCTTCAGGATGCCGTGACCCAAATTTTTCCCCTCGCTACGAATACGTGCTTTCAAACTTTCCATAACTTGCTCCCTCTCAATGCAAAACATCAACCTGCTGATACAAGCTATTCCCAAGGGACCCTAACCTCAACAAGTTGAGGATTCCCGTTGAGAACTCTCGCTGAGGACTCCTGTTGAGGACTCCCCCCGTTTACTTTTTTCGTAACTATTCAGCCACCCTTGCCAGGTGGCGAACGGGACTTTGGGGAGGGCACATAATAGGTGACCCCTTCGGCAGGTGATGACCCTCTTATCCCCCAACCCCCTTCTCCCCCGCAAGCGGGGAAGAAGGGGGCAAAAGGGGGGTATGGCGGGCGGCTTCGCCGCCCGCCATACCCCCCACCCAAAATCCCCCTTCCCTGGGGCAGGGGGGATGGGCTTATAGAAACACGCATATCTTGTCATATAGCAGCACCTGGCCTACCAAAGTCTACGCCAAACCTGGCATAGGGAATAAGTGGCTTCGTCAGGTTTACTAGCCTGAATAGATACCTTTTTTCCAGGAGAACCGTCCCTATCATAACACAGATTCAAAGATTGGCATTTCTCACCCCAATCCACTAGGGCTTATCAACGCTCTGACTAAAGTAGCGCAAAGTGGTGTAAAATGGTAAGAAACAGCCATAGGAGGTGTGTGATGGAAGTTTCAACTGTTACCACGATCAATCTGTTAGCCAAGTTGCAGGAA
>Ga0208940_1001854_pt1 | contig 21031 bp, 17 predicted proteins | sample AD_JPNNA6_MetaG_FD_184445 | JGI IMG/M metagenome (GOLD analysis project Ga0208940, IMG submission 184445) | Active sludge microbial communities of municipal wastewater-treating anaerobic digesters from Japan - AD_JPNNA6_MetaG (SPAdes) (version 2) | ecosystem: Engineered > Bioreactor > Anaerobic... | reverse complement strand
CCCTTCTTCCCCGCTGGCGGGGGAGAAGGGGGTTGGGGGATGAGAGGGTCAGCACCTGCCGAAGGGGTAACCTATTATGTGCCCTCCCCAAAGTCCCGTTCGCCACCTGGCAAAGGTGGCTGAATAATTACTGATGCTTAATCTTCAGCCATGACGCGGAAATCTAGGCCGTTTCTTAGTCGGTGGCCGAACAGTGACTAATTTTTGCCGGAGGTGACATGAAACTTTTTCGATCTGCCAAAAAAGAGCAAGAGCCTGCTGTGGAACGCGATTGTCAACATTGCAATCACTTCCTGACCGGCGATCTGGATCGGGGCGCGAACTGGATGCGGTGCGACAAAGGCCACTGCCTGGTGGCGGATGAGGCATTGACTGTCGAACATCACCTGTATTACGATCCAGACGAAGAGGTGGTGATGTTGACGCGGGACGGCTGGGCCGTGCAGAGCGGAACCGGCGAACCGATGCTTGGACGTACAGATTGCCCGGATTGGAAGCGTAAGGGTTTCCGGCTGGATTTGGGAAATCCAGAATATGACTAAAGCTGTTATGAATCGTCATTTCGCAGGTTCTCTTACCGCACACGATTGCAAACGTTATATCCCGCACGAGTTCATCGTCCCGGCGGGCTGTGGACGTATCGACATCGACTTTCGTTATGCGCCGCAGCGGGTGCAGGGGATCAAGAATCTGCTCACGCTGACTCTCTTCGATCCGCACGGCTTTCGGGGCGCGCGGCATCGCAGCGGAACTGAACAGCACGTCACATTGAGCGCGACGGAAGTGACACCCGGTTATGTCCCTGGTCCGTTACTCGCCGGGACGTGGATCGTGGAGGTCGATCCGCACATGGTCATGCCGGGGGAGACGGTGCGATATACGCTCGATGTCGGGCTGACCGTGGGGGTAAGGGGTGCAACAGCGGAGTCTTTCCCACCACACCAGCGCATGCCGGCGGTGGCGCGCTGGCAGCCGGGATGGTATCGCGGCGATTTGCACACGCACTCCGATCATTCGGACGCCCATGATTTTGCCATTGCCGATTTGATCCAGTTAGCACGCGACACGAAGCTGGATTTCGTCTTCCTTACCGACCACAACACCATCAGCGGCCTGCCCGAAATGGACGCTTCGGCCAGTGAGACCCTGTTGGCTGCGGGGGGGATTGAGTTGACGACCTACTGGGGGCACGCCCTCTGCCTGGGCGCGCGCGAGTGGGTGGACTGGCGAATGCGTCCCGGCAGTGGCGACATGGCGCGTGTCGCGGCGGCGGCCTACGCGCAGGGGCAGATCTTCGTCATCGCGCATCCGCAGGCCGACGGCGAACCCGCTTGTACGGGGTGTTCCTGGCGCTTCGGCGAGATGATGCCGGGCAACGCGCGGGTCGTCGAAGTCTGGAACGGGCCGTGGAGCGGCGACTCCAACAACGAGAAGGCGCTGGCGCTCTGGTATGACTGGCTCAACCAGGGCCTGCGTCTCGCGGCGACCGCCGGATCGGACGCGCACGGCCCGCGTGATTATGCCTCTGCGCCGGGGTTCAACGTCATCTACGCCAGGGCGCTCTCTGAAGCGGCGCTGCTTGAGGGCGTGCTGGCAGGGCGCCTCTACTTGAGTTCCGGCCCGCAGATCACCTTCCAGGCGCAGAGTGCTGATGGCGTGACCTGCGGCATCGGCGATACGGTCACGCAGTCGGCAACGTTCGCCGTCCACTGGCGCGACTGCCCGTCCGATGCTGAGGTGCGGGTGATCGTCAACGGGCGGTTGTTGTGCGCCTTGCCTGCGGGTATCGAGGGCGTGCACACGTGGATGTTGACGCCTGCTCAGGCCGACTGGGTGACGGTGGAGATCCGCGACCAAAACGGCGTACTGCTCGCTGTCACGAACCCCATCTTTATCCACAGTGAGTTTATGCCCGCTGCGTTCACTTCGCCGTCATCGCAAAACTCACCGCCACCCGCGCCGTGACGCTGATCTGCCCTGGCGCCAGGCTGCTGTCGATGCTGGCGTAGTCGCCGTTGATTTCCTGAGTCACATTTTGCGTTGCTCCGCCCCACCGGCCCCACCATCCACTGCTGTAGCCGGACCACCAGGTGTTGGCTTCCTCCTGGATGCTGCGAGGTGCGCCCAATTCCTGATCCAACACGGCCGCCATAGCGGTGGCTTTTTCGCGGGCGGCCTGTAGCGCCAGTTCTCGCGCCTCGTCGCGGTATTTTCGCAGCTCGGTGGTGCGGAAGTCGATACTGTGGACGTAATTCACGCCGGCTTCCAGAACGTCGCTGAGCAGATCCTCGAACTTCGTCAGGTCACGCAGGGTGATGACGATTGTCTTGTAGACGAAATATCCCACAAACTCGCGTTGCGTGTAGCCGTCACTGTAGCGTGGCTCGACATTGATGTAATCCGTCTGGATATGTTCCGGCGGGATGGCGTACTGTTTTGTCAGCGCCAGCACTTTGGCGACGATCTGGTCATTTTGTTGTTTGGCCGTCGAGAGGTTCTTATCCGACGTTTCAACGCCCAGACACAGGATGACCTCGTCGGGCATAAGGCGCACTTCCGCCTCGCCGCTCACCGTGATAGAACCGGCTTCGGCGGCGGGTTGTGGACTGTTGCTCATGGCCCATCCGACACAGAGAACCACGGCGATTAACACTAAAGCTACCAAGAGAAGCGATTTCTGGGGCATAGTTTTCCTCCTTGAAAACAGTCTGATGAACTTGTGCTTGTTTCTATTCAGTTTTGCGGTAGACTCACTACGACGTTCGAACATTGGAACGTTTTGATGTTCGAACGGGCAAACTTTCTGACATTGGAGGACACGATGATCGAATTGGCTCAATCGAAGCTGTTTACTCCCTGGACAGATCCGCTGTCGGGGGTGACGAGCTACATTTTAACACAGAAAGTCGCGCCGGTGCAGGAGGCGTTCTACTTTGTCAACAACAGCATCACGCGCGATGGACGCTACTGGTGGTTTTACTGCGCGTTCCCGCCGTCGGGGACAGCGGCGCAGGGGCGCACGCTCGGGGTGGTGGACTTTGCCACGCAGGAAGTGCGCCACTTCCCCGATACGCAGTTTAACCACGCTTCGCCTTGCGTGGATGTCGAGACGGGCGAGGTTTACTGGGGCATGGCCGACGCGGTCTGGCGGCGCGGACCACATCCTGACGATGCCGCCATGCTGGTCAACCGTTTGCCGGAGGAACTGGTCATGAATCGCCCCGTCGAGCGCATAGCGACCCATCTCACGAAATCGGCGGACGGCCGGGCGTTCTTCATCGATGCGTCGGTCGGCTTGCAGTTCGTCTTCGGCGCCTTGCCCGTGGACGGCGGCGATTTCGAGCTGTGGCATACGTTTCAGCGTAACTACAACCATGCCCAGTTCAGTCCTACCGATCCCAACCTGGTTCTTTTCGCGCAGGAGAACCATCCCGACCCGATCACGGGTTTGAGTTTCCGCATCGAAGATCGTCTGTGGCTCATCCGGCACGGCGAAAAGCCTCATCCAATCATGCCGACGCCCACGCGCCTCACACACGAATGGTGGGACCCCGACGGGCAGCACGTGTGGTGTATCAAGAGCGACGTAGGTGTGTGGCGGGTGAATATTACCACGCAGGCCGTCGAGGAAATCCCTTTTGCCGGCGGGCGCTGGCACTCCCACAGCAACGTTACAGGGCAATACCTCATCGGCGATGCCAACCCTACCTTCTACCGGGGTTGTCCTTCGACGGTGAACTTTCTGAACCGCGAAACGGGCAAGAGCGTGCGCCTTGTAGATAACCCGGTGATGTCGAATTACACCGGCGCGAAATACCACATCGATCCACATCCGCGCTTTTGTTGTGGCGATCAGGTGGTGGTCTTCACCACGACCGTGCGCGGCGTCGTGGATGTGGCGATAGCGCATACGGCGGATTTGATAGCCCGCACCTCCTGAATACGAGGGGCGTCGTGGCGACTTTAGTCATCAGCGACTAAAGTCGCTACGACTACGGTTTCGGCGTCGGCGTGACGGTCGGCGTGGCCGGCGTCGTCGCCGTCAGCGTGGCCGTTGAGGTGATCGGCGGCGCGGTGAGCGGCGACAGCAATGGCATGGCGGTGGATTGAGCGGGCAGTCCTTGTTTCAACAGTTGCCAGGCGATCTCAAAATCATCGGCTGCCAGGCGCGGCGCCTTGGGCAGGTTCGCCAGCCCCAGGTCGAGCCGTTGGATGATCGTCGCCAGTGCATTTTGTTGATCCGTCGAGGTCGTCGCGCTCAGTGCCAGCAATACGTTGCGCGCTTCTTTTACCTCCGTCGTTGCCGCCCCCAAATTGTCTTGCGCCAGTTGGAGACGCGCGCGCGTCAGCAGTTCCATCGCTTTGAGCAACTGCACGTCGGCGCGCACGGCAATCAGCGGTGCTTCATCCTTGACGGTAGCGCTGAGTGTCTCCACCTCGGAAACCATCTTGGCGGTGGTTTCTGTGAGGGCATCCACGGCTGTTTCCAGCTCTGTCACCGCAGTCCGCAATTTCGTTATATCGGGGCCGACGGCAGTCTGCTGAGTTTCCAGCGCGTCGAGGTCTTCTTGAGCGGCCTTCAACGTCGTCTGCATGGCCTTCAACTGTGTCTCGGACGTTGTCAAGCGGGTCTGGAGTGCCTCCAGCGTCTCTTGTGTGGTGTCTCTCTGGCCTTTGAGGGCGTCCACCTGCTCCTGCAGCGCCTGGGTGCGCTCGTTCAGCAGGCTGTAGTCTTGCGCGTAGCGGCTTTCCAGATCGTCCAGGCGCCGGGTGTGATCCTGGATGGGTTGGAAGACCTGGCGATTGAGCGCGGCGATGCCATAGGCGGCGCCCCAGTAGATGCCTGCTCCGAGTAGCACGCCGAGCACCAGCACGAAAAGCAGTCGCAGGAAGACCTTCGCCAGTTGGCCCAAGCCGCGCCAAAATTTCTGTCCGGCGGAGGGTGAAGAAGTCATTTCTGTTGTCATCATGACCCTCCTATTGGCCGGGGAAGAGGCTGTTGAGCAGATCGCGCAGGCCTTCCAGCACCTTCTGGAGTTGGCCGGATGTGGTCCGGACTTCTTCCACCTGCGTGCCCAACGTTGCGGTGGCCTTGTTCAGATCCTGCACCTGAGTGCTGAGGGTTTTTGCCTGCGCCGTCAACGTGTTCAGTTCGCCTTGTATATCGCCCGTGGCCGTCTCCAACGTTTCGACGCGCTCGCCCAACGCTTCGAGGTTGTTCAGCCGGGTCTGGACGCTGTTCAGCGTTTGTTCCCATGCGCCGGCCTGCCCTTGGAGCGCTGTCATCTCCTGTGAGAGCCGCTCTACCTCGCGCGGTGAAGCGTAATTCAGCCCGCCGTTGATCCCTGCCAGAATGCCCAGGCTCAACGCGAGCGCGCTGATCAGCGTCACCACAAAGACGATGAAGCTGACCCAGGCAAGTTGTCCGCGCGTCACCGGCTTGGACGAGGTGGGGGCGCGTTCCGGCTGTGGAGTTGGCTGAGGGGCGGCGACCCCTGCCGGTGCGGGCGCTTCCGGCAGGGGAGAGGCCACGGATACAACTTCTGGCACAGGCAGCGGCGTTTCCGGTAGGGAAAACACGATTTCTTCCGCCGGAGATGGCATGACCGTTTCGAGCAAGGGGGGAGGCGCCGCCGACTCTGCGACGATGACCGGCGTCGTTCCCTCGTCCCAGGGCGACGCGACCGGCAGGGGAGGCAGGGGGATTAAATCCGCCGGGATCTCGGTGACGTGGCTTTCGTCAGGCGTCTCCGCGGTGAAAAGGGATCCTGTCGCCGGTCCCGTCTCTAGGACCGCCGGCGTTTTCGCTTCCACGAGAGGCGACGCTTCCACGGTGAGGTACGGCGCGATCTTGCCCAGTGTTGAAGGCCCGATTCCCGACACACGACGCACCTCGTCGAGGGCCATGAAGGGGCGCGCCGCCACAATACGTTCTGCCAGCACGGGACCGATGCCTGGCACCCGGATAAGTTCGTCTTGCGCGGCTGTATTGAGATTGACTAACGTCTTGGTTTCCATGGTTCTCTCCTTTCAATGTACAGAAACCATCTATTCTGTGATACACCCATTTTTGTTTTTGGGCAAGTGTCTTGGTTGACGTTTTGTGCATGGAGCGTATATTTAGGCGCAGTGTCAACCTGTTCTCAACCCAGTATCGAATACGGCGTGCTCTGACTCTGTATCACGATGGTACGGGGTCGTGGGGATCCATCGCTGCGAAAATGGGCATACTTGAACCTCCGTCTGGGGAAAAAAGGCAGGGGGAGATAGGGCTTATAAAAACGCGAACCATGGATTTTGCGGATTGACACGAAAAGTATAAAAATCCGTGTCATCCGTGGCAAAAACTGAGGCCATTTTTCCATTGAAGCACATTGCGAACCGTGATGACTATTGGGATCAATTCTGCTCTCTGTCGTCGTTTGCTAGTCGAAGTGTTGAGCGAAGAAGATACCCTAACTCTATGTCTCATTGGAGGTTGATATGACTGAATTGCACTTGACATTGGACAATCTGGACGACATTCTCTCCCGGCAATTGACCGAGGAGAAACTCGCACGGGCGAAGACGCTGTTCCTCAAACGTCTGGCGGAACAGGCGCATCGCTTTTACCGCGGCAAGATGCAGACGGTGCCCAAGGCCGGCGTCTTCGGCTTCAACTGGTTCAACGTCTGGTACACGCCGGGTGTCTCGCAGGTTTCGACCACCATTCGCGACGACAACGACGCTTCCTACGAGTTGTCGAACCGGGGCAATTACGTTGCCGTGGTGAGCGATTCCACTCGTGTTCTTGGCGACGGCGATTGCACGCCCCCCGGTGGTCTGGGCGTCATGGAGGGCAAGTCTTTCTTGATGAAGTACCTCGGCGGCATCGACGCGACCGCGCTGTGCATCGACAGCCGCGACGCACAGGGCCATCACTCCGCCGACAAGATCATCGACTTCGTGAAGATGGTGCAGCCGAGTTTCGGGGCGATCAACCTGGAGGACATCTCGCAGCCGAATTGCTTCAAGGTGTTGGACACGCTGCGCGCCGAGTGCGACATCCCGGTGTGGCACGACGACGCGCAAGGGACGGCATGTGTCACGCTGGCCGGGCTGATCAACGCGCTCAAGCTCGTGGACAAGCCGATTGGCGAAGCGAAGATGGTGTTCCTCGGTGCGGGCGCGTCGAATACGACCATTGTCCGCATCATCATCGCGGCGGGTGGCAATCCCGCCAACATCGTCGTGTTCGATTCCAAAGGCGGACTGCACCGCGACCGCCAGGACATCCGGGCCGACGCGCGCTTCTACCGTAAGTGGGAGATTTGCGAGCAGACCAATCCCCGCTTGATCCACGATTTCGACGCGGCGATGAAAGGCGCCGACGTGCTCATTGCTGCCTCTACGCCCGGCCCGGGGGTCGTGAAGCCGGAATCTATCCGCTTGATGGCGTCCCAATCCATCGTCTTTGCCTGCGCCAACCCCGTCCCGGAGATTTACCCCTACGCCGCGAAAGAGGCCGGCGCCTCCATCGTCGCTACCGGGCGCGGAGACTTCCCCAACCAGGTCAACAACTCGGTGGGATTCCCCGGCATCCTCAAAGGGGCGCTGCTCGCGCGCGCCAGGGGTATCTCCGACGAGATGACGATTGCGGCCGCCCGTTCGCTGGCGGCCTTTGCCGAACGGCGCGGCATCGACGCCGAGAACATCATCGCCCGCATGGACGAACCCGACGTCTTCCCCCACGAAGCTGCGGACGTGGCGATACAGGCTATGGCGGAAGGACTGGCGCGGGTCACGCTCACCCGCGAGGCGGTGTTTGCGCAGGCTGCCCACGACATCACCCAGGCGCGGGCGCTGGTCGAACAGTTGATCGCCGCAGAGTTCATCGCACAGCCGCCCCAGGCGATGCTGCAAGAGGCATTGGACTGGGCGATCGCGCGGGTTTAGAGCCGTGTCAGGCCTGTGTCAGCCGATTGAGCCGATGAAGCCGATGAATCTCAAAATCTGCTCAATCTGCTGAATCGGCTGACAGAGTATGAAGCCTATGGTGCAGGTCGCAATTTCAAGGAGGCCAGGTGTGCTCGACTGGTACAAAGACGCAGTTTTCTACGAAGTGGCGGTGAAAGCCTTCGCCGACAGCAACGGCGACGGCCGCGGCGATCTACGCGGGCTGATCGGCAAACTGGACTATCTCCACGATCTGGGCGTGGACGCGCTCTGGCTACTGCCGATTTTCCCCTCGCCGCTGCGCGATGACGGTTACGATGTGGCCGATTATACAAGCATCCATCCCGATTTCGGGACGCTCGACGATTTCAAGGCGCTCCTTGTCGCAGCGCACGAGCGTCACATGCGGATCATCGTCGAGCTGGTAGTCAATCACACTTCGGATCAACATCCGTGGTTTCAAGCCTCGCATGACCCGCAACATCCCGACCATGCGCGCTACCGCGACTGGTACGTGTGGAGCGATACCGACCGGCGCTACCTGGATGCACGCATCATTTTCCTCGATACTGAGCCGTCCAACTGGACATTCGATCCCCGGCGCGGGCAGTATTTCTGGCATCGCTTTTTCAGCCACCAGCCGGATTTGAATTACGACAATCCCGACGTACAGCAGGCGATGCTGCGCGTGGTACAGTACTGGATTGACCTGGGCGTGGACGGTTTTCGCATCGACGCGCCCCCCTATCTTTACGAGCGGGAGGGCACGAACTGCGAGAACCTGCCGGAGACGCACGCCTACCTCAAACGTTTGCGCGCCTTCGTGGACGCCTACGCGCCGGGCACATTCTTGCTTTCCGAAGCTAACATGTGGCCGGAGGAGGTGATCCAATACTTTGGTGACGGCGATGAAATGCACATGAATTACCACTTCCCGCTGATGCCGCGCATCTTCATGGCGCTGGCCCGTGCCGACCGCGAGCCGCTTCTGGCGATTATGGCGCGCACACCAGACTTGCCCGATCCGTGCCAGTGGGGGACGTTTCTGCGCTGCCACGACGAGCTAACGCTGGAGATGGTCACGCCGGAGGAGCGCGCCTTTATGTGGGATTTTTACGCGCCGGAACCGCGCATGCGGCTAAATCTGGGCATCCGGCGACGTCTTGCACCGTTGCTGGACAACGATCGCCGCCGCATCGAGGTAGCCAACTCGATGCTGCTGACGTTGATCGGCTCGCCGTTCATCTACTACGGAGATGAGATCGGGATGGGCGACAATATCCGACTGAACGACCGCGACGGGGTGCGCACGCCGATGCAGTGGGACGCGGGGCCGAACGCCGGTTTCTCGGATGCGCCTGCCGGGCAACTCTACACGCCGCTCATTGACGATGCGGTTTATGGCTATCGTCGGGTCAATGTGGCCGCGCAGCAGGCGGATGATGGTTCCCTGTGGCATTGGATGCAGCGGGTATTGCGCATCCGCCAACAGCACCCGGTTTTTGGACGGGGGACATTGCGCTTCTTGACGCCCGACAACTCGGCCATTCTGGCTTATCTGCGCTGCGATGCGACACAGACGGTCCTGGTCCTCAACAACCTGTCCGCTGAAATGCAGTCAGTGGCCGTCGACCTGAGCGCCTTCCACGGCAGAGTGCCGCGTGATCTGCTGACCGATGGCACGTGGAACACCATCGGCACATTCCCTTACACTTTCACGATGTTCCCCTACGGCTATCACTGGCTGGTGCTATAGGCATTTCGTAACTATTCAGCCACCCTTGCCAGGTGGCGAACGGGACGTTGGGGAGGGTATATAACAGTTGGCATACCAAAGTCTACGCCAAACCTGGCATAGGGAATAGGTGGCTTCGTCAGGTTCACTAGCCTGAATAGATACGGCATTTCTTCGTTCGCCGGCGCGGTACATTTTTAAGTGCACCGCGCCTTTTTACTTCAATGATAAAATTTTATCCTCGAACCTATTGACAAATACACGTTTTTCTCTTATACTGGATATGTCCATTTGTCCAGTGATCCACTTATCCACTTAAAGGTTGGGGAAATGTCAAATTACCGAGTCGATGCTGATGATCCGCTGCCACGCTACTATCAGGTATATGTCTCTCTTGAGGAGCGTATTCGGTCCGGAGAGTTCAAGCCCGGTGAGGCTTTGCCTTCTGAAAGGCAGCTAGTACTCGATTATGGCGTCAGTCGGATCACGATTGTCAAAGCGTTGGATTTGCTGGTTCGCGACGATCTGGTGGAGCGCCAACATGGTCGCGGCAATTTTGTGCTGGAACACCCGCGCGTGGCAACAGGCATGGAGAATTGTCGGATTGCCTTTTGTGTGCCGTCACCCTCAGAATCCTATATTCTGTCCATCCTTTTGGGTGCTACTCGTGTGGCGATGCGCCATCAGATCCATTTGCAAATTGTCGTCATTGGGGATGGTCCAGAGGAGGCGAAGCAGATCAATGCATTGATGGCGGATGGGATTGATGGGATCATTTTGTTCTCACGTTCCACCCACCTCAATGCGGCTTTATATCAAAAACTCCAGGACAAACACTATCCATTTGTGATGGTGGACCGTTATTGTCCTGAGGTGTCCACAGATAAGGTGATTTTTGCCGACGAAGAGGCAGCATACCGGTTGACAGAGATTTTGATTCACCAGGGGCACCGTCGCATTGCTTTCTTGACCAGCAGCGAATTATTTGCGACCAGCGTCCGGGACCGTTTGCACGGCTATCGTCGAGCGCTGGAGGATCATGGTTTGCCTTATGAGGAACGATGGGTCTGTCAGACGATTTATGAGGTTCTGAACCTGTCTCTTGAGTCTTTGGAACAATTCCACGGTACCTATCTTGATTTTCTTACCTATTTGCGGCAAGAGGCACCTACGGCGGTGGTGGCGATTAACAACTATGCTGCGGAGCAGGCTAACATTGACTTGCTGCAAATTCAGATGGCGCTACTGCAGGCAGTGATTGATGTTAATGCACAGGTGGCAGACTGTGAATTAAACATAGCACTGGCTACCATCAGCCATAAATCTTTGAATCTCAAGCATACATTTATGGTGGCTTTGGCCTTGCAGAGGGGAGAAGACTTAGGGGAAGGGGCCGTCAACTTGTTAATTCAACGACTGAACCGGACCCTAATGGGGCCGCCCCAATCCACTGTGGTGCCGATGGAAGTCAACATAACCCCATTTGACTCGCGGGAGAACATCCTATCTGATGGTCCTGAACGGGGATATTCCCATTCATAGTCAAATCTGTCATCAGGAGGTGATATTGGCGAAAATGGTGCAAACTATAAATTCCAGGTGATCCAACTTTTTCGATGGTTTTGAAACTTTAGACTCAGTAAGGAGACCAATATGTTTCGTAAGTTAGTATTCAACATAACTGCGATGATTATGATCACGGTTCTGGTGGTTGGTTGTGGGGGACAAGCCACAACGCAGACGGAACCCACTGCTACTGTAGAGATCATCAATCCACCAGTCATCAAGGAGGACCAACCGACATCGACCCCCAAACCTACCCCAACACCCAAACCGGCAGAACCGGTGGCTACTCAAGCACCGGTGACCGAGAAATTCACGGTCAACGGCGTCACCATGCCCTTCAATCGTAACGAGGTGATCATCAACGACCAGGTCGATTTTTCGATTTTCGATAGCTTCAACCCCATGATTCCCAACGGCTGGCACTATCAGAACGGTAGCCAGCAGTTTGTGGTCGAGTTCCTCTGGTACGTGAACTATGCTACCGGTGAACTTATCCCACGGCTGGGCGAGAGCTGGGAGTATAACGATGATTATACTGAACTTACCCTTCATCTCCGCAAAGGTGTGACGTGGAACGACGGTGAGCCTTTCACGGCCAAAGATGTGGTCTGGACGCTGCAGATGGCCATGGATCCGAAGTACGATGATCTTGGTGGTCTGCCCCAGTCCGATGCGAAGTATTTCTCCGAGGTCTACGCGGCCGACGACTTCACCGTTGTGATCAAAATGACGGAGCCTCGTCCGCGCCAGCATCAGATGTTCTGGTGCAAAATCGTGGGGGGCACGATTATCTACCCCGAGCACATCTGGTCAAAGGTTGATCCGTACACCTTCAAGAATAACCCGCCTGTCTGGACAGGTCCTTACGAACTTTTTAACGTCTATCCCGAGAACAAGGTGTTCGTGTGGGTGCGGAACGAGGATTATTGGGGCAAGGCCATCGGCAACTTCCCCGAGGCCAAATATGCGATCTACCGCACCGGCCCTAGCACTGAGCAGCAACTCGCAGAAGTCAAAGAAAACAACATGGATATCTTTGGACTGAGCTACGATGTGTGGTCCCAGAACAAAGCCGACATCCCCCAGATCAATCAGGTGGTTTATGTCGATCCTTGCCCGCGCGCTGCATGGTTCAACGAAGCCAGTGAACCGTACCTGAGCCAGCCTGAGTTCCGTCGTGCGATGTCTATGCTGATGAACCGCGAGAAGTGGGGCGCCAACCTTTGGTCACCGCCCTCCAAGCCCGCGCAGGGGCTCTGGGCTGACTATCGCAACCTCGACAAATACATCAACAAAGAAGCCAAGGATACCTGGGGCACGCTGCAGTACGATCCTGAGACGGCGCTGGCACTGCTGGAAAGCATTGGCTACAAGCAGGAAGGCGGCAAGCTGCTCGGTCCTGATGGCACCCAGGTCAAGATCGCTGTGACCACGCCCGTCGGCGTCGGCGGGTGGGAGTACCTGATGGGCCAGGACTTCACCGAGGAGTTGAAGCTCATCGGTATTGATGCGACCTTCGAGTATGTCGAAGGTGTCTTCTGGGACAGCGTCGATCGGGGTGAGTTCCAGATCGGTTTCTGGTGGTTCTGCGGCGCGACCGTGGATCCGCTCGATCTGTACGGTGAGTACATCTGCGACAATGCCGCGCCCGTCGGTGAGGTATCTCAAAAGGGCAATGGTCCACGTCACTGCAATGAGGAGTTTGACCAGGCAGTGCTCGCGCTGAAGGCTATTGATCCGGATAATAAAGCCGCGATGCCTCTCTACAGCAAACTGTTCGATCTCTGGCTGCAGGATCCGCCCGGTGTCCCGCTGATCGAGACCTACTACTCCGTCAGTTACAACACCACCTACTGGGACAACATGCCGGCCAACGATAACCTCTACACGGTACCCTTCAACTGGTGGGGTCAGATTGAGGAAGTTTACTTTCAGACTAAGGCCAAGTAAAAGGTATTGAGTCTGGGTCTGTCACGGTGCCCGCACCCTGCAAAAGGTGCGGGCACCCGGTTGCTGAATGTTTCCGCCCCTGCGTTGTGTGGGCGCGACAGAAAGCCAACTTAAGAATTTGACTTGTTCTTACCGTTGACGTGGGAAGTTGTCCAAACAGCCTTGACTCTATTCAGGATAGCATGTCAGGACTATCTTGCAAGCTGGATCTGGGGAGGTATGAAATGAGAAAGCTACTTCGGAAATACCCGATTCTAGGCTATTACTTTAACAAGATCTTTACCTATTTCATTACGATTTTCGGGGCTTTAACGATCACATTTTTCATGTTCCGTTTGATCCCCACCAACCCAATTCAGAACTGGGTCAAGTCGTTGGAGCGACAGTACTCAGTGACTGTCGAGGGTGGGGATGCCATGATCAGCCGGTACAAAGAGGAGTTCGGGCTGACCGGTTCCTTGTGGGATCAGTACATCCACTACATGTACAATGTCATCGTCAAGGGGAACCTCGGCCCCTCTTTCATTGCCTTTCCCACGCCGGTAGAGGATCTTTTGATAAAAGCCCTGCCGTGGACCGTGGCGTTGTTGAGTGTGTCGATCGTGTTGTCCTGGGCCTTAGGTCTGCTGATCGGTTCGATGGCGGCTTGGTTCCGCGATTCACCGATCAGCGATATCATTACTAACATCTCTATCGGCTTATCCCAGATTCCGGCGTATCTTATTGCTCTCTTCCTGGTCCTATTTCTGGGATACCAATGGAAGTTGCTGCCAACTCGCGGAGCCTTTGATGCCCAGTACACAATAGGGTGGAATTGGGACTTTATCAAGAGCGTAATCAGCCATAGCTTTCTGCCGGCGTTGGCCATCATCGTCGTATCACTCTCTGGTTGGATACTCTCCACCCGTTCACTGGTGATCAGCAACATCGGTGAAGACTACCTCCTCTATGCCGAGGCCAAGGGTCTCAAGCCGGGGAAGATCATGATCGGCTACGCGCTGCGCAATGCCATGCTGCCGCAGGCAACCGGTCTGGCACTGACGATAGGCTCGATGATGAGCGGCCAACTACTGATTGAGTCGATGTTTGTCTATCCAGGTCTAGGACAGGTCATGAGCCGCGCCATCGGTATTTTTGATTACAACACGATGATGGGGATCATCATTCTCTCTGTTATCAGCGTGATGACGGCCAGTCTGATCGTTGACCTGCTGTTGCCAGTGATCGACCCGCGGGTTCGTACTGCCGTCAGGTCTTAGGAGGCATGCGATGCTGAGTTTTCTACGGAGTTGTTGGCATACGAGCGGGAAGTTCAAATTCGGGGTCATCATCCTGGCTATCTTTGTATTGATGGCTGTGGCTGCGCCCTTGGTCTACCGGCCTATCATTGGTGACCTGAGCCCGTCTCGGCCCGGCGTATTCATGCGCTGGCTGCCGATGACAGCCGAGCATCCTCTGGGCACTGATGGCCACGGGCGCGACCTGCTCACCGATTATCTGGCCGGCCTGCGAACGACGCTGTACATCGGTTTCCTGGCCGGCATGATTGCTTCGAGCGTGGGTATCCTCGTGGGATTTCTATCGGCGTACAAAGGAGGTTGGGTCGACGCGGTGCTTCTGACCTTTACCAATATGCTGATCGTGATTCCGCAGTATCCGATTCTGGTGGCAATTGCGATGGTCACACCTGAATTGGGTGTGGCGTCGATGGCGGTCATCCTCGCGTTCTTCAGTTGGGCTTATTCGGCGCGGACGATTCGCGCGCAGGTGATGACGATGAAAGAGCGCCCCTACGTCGAGTTGGCGAGGGTTTCAGGCCAGAACGACTGGGCGATCATCTTTACCGAGATTTTGCCCAATCTCACGCCGTACCTGCTGATGGGCTTCGCCTTCAGCGTGGTCGGTGCCATGGTAGCGGAGGTCGGCATCGAGGCATTGGGGCTGGGGCCATCGAACATTATTACGCTGGGATTGATGATCAACTTTGCCAACGGGTGGGGTGTATACAGCATGAAGCGGCTGGAGATTTTGCTAATCCCTGTAGGCGCCCTGGTATTGATCTTTATGGCGATTACTATGATCAACCGGGGCATGGAAGAGTACCTCAACCCACGGTTGCAAAAAGTGACCACGGAGAAGTGATCATGAGTGCACAAGTAATGACACGGACAAACGTACAAACGCTGATGGAGATCAAGGATCTGCGCATTTGGTATCGGACCACACGCGGGAATGCCAAAGCCGTGGATGGCGTGGATTTGACCATCCAACGCAACGAGATTTTTGGGTTAGCCGGTGAGTCAGGGTGTGGCAAGACAACGTTGGCTCGAGGCATCTTAGGTTTGACTAAACTGCCGGGTTATATCGAAAGCGGCGAAGCCATCTATTATCAGTGTGTCTCTGATTCGAGTTCGGTAGGGAGTGATCTGTTGACCATGCCTCCCTCTGAATTGCGCCAGATGCGTTGGCGGCACATTGCTTACATACCCCAGGGAGCGATGAACGTGTTGAGTCCTGTGACGCGGATCGAAAAGCAAATCCTGGATGCGATCTATGAGCACAGTGACATGTCTAAGGAACAGGCCCGCGCCCGAATGTTTGAGTGTTTGGAGATGGTAGGGCTGGAGCCCACCGTCGCGCGCATGTACCCGCACGAGCTGAGTGGCGGGATGAAGCAGCGCGTGACGATCGCCGCTGCTATCTCCCTGAAGCCCGGGCTTATTATTGCCGATGAACCTACGACGGCGTTGGATGTCAATGTCCAGCAGGTCATTCTGCAAGAGCTGAAGGAAATCGCTAAGGGCCTGGGGCTGACGCTCATCTATGTAACCCACGACATGGCAGTGCACGCGGAGATAGCAGACCGGCTGGGAATCATGTACTCGGGGTTGATTGTTGAAATGGCACCGGTTATTGACACCTTCAAGTCGCCACTGCACCCCTATACTCAGGGGCTCATTTCTTCCATTCCTGTTATCGGCGGGGACCGTTCGCGTATGACAGGAATCCCCGGCAATGCTCCCAGTCCATTGGACTGGCCGTCGGGTTGCCGGTTCCACCCACGCTGTCCCAGGGCGATGGAGATCTGCCGTGAGAAGCAACCTCCAATGCTTGAAGTAGCTCCCGGACGATGTGTGGCTTGTCATCTATATCCTACTCCCCTGTCTGGTGCGGCGCCTGCTTTGAGGAGCTGAAAAACATGACCAATCTAAATGACAACCCAGTGGTTCTCGATGTTCGCAATGTGTCGAAGATCTTCAATATCCCCACGCCGGGCTTTGAACGCGAGTATATCGCGGCCGTGGACCAGGTCTCACTTGCTCTGTATGAGAAGCCGGCTCGGATTGTGTCGCTGGTCGGTGAGAGCGGCAGTGGTAAGACGACGTTGGCCCGGATCATGTTAGGGCTGACGCCGCTAACCCACGGTGAGATGCTGTACCGTGGCAAGCATATAGCGAAATTGACGAAGAGTGAATGGTGGGATTTTCGCCGCAATGTGCAGCCGATCTTCCAGGATCCCTTTGGGATTTACAATCCCTTCTATCGTGTCGATCGGGCGCTGGATATGACGATCAAGAACTTTCACTTGGCTTCTTCGCCAGAAGAAGTGATGGCACTCAAGGCGGAAGCCCTGCGCGCCGTAGATTTGCGCCCTGACGACGTCATCGGACGGTACCCCCACCAGCTCAGTGGCGGTCAGTGCCAGCGGGTCATGTTGGCGCGCACTCTTTTGCTGCGACCCAAAATCATTATCGCGGACGAGCCGGTCTCGATGATTGATGTGGCCGTTCGGATGCTCTTCTTGAATATCCTACTGGATTTCCGGGATAAGTACGACATTTCCTCGCTGATGATCACCCACGACCTGGCGACGGCTTATTATATGGGCGGCCCAATGTTGGTGCTGTGTTTTGGGCGTATCGTTGAATCAGGGGATATCGAGCAACTGCTGGATAAACCCTCACATCCCTACACCCGGCAACTTCTGGCGGCCATCCCTTTCCCCGATCCCGCACGGCGTTGGGAGGGCCGAGCGAATGTGAAGATCACTGATCGTCCATTGACTCACGAGGGCAACAAGTGCGTCTACGTGGCGCGCTGCCCGCAAGCGATGGATATCTGTTCAAAACAGCGTCCGCCGGATTATCTGGTGGAGGAGGGGCATTACGTCGCCTGTTTTTTGCACCGTGATAAACCTGTCATAGACTCAACGCAGAAGGCGTGACAGATTTGTTTCTGGATTTTGGTTAGTTGCCTACAAAGACCGAAATTTGTGGGCTTATTTATGATTTTATCGAGAAAAGGAGATACACTGAGTTATGAAACCGCTGAAAATGGGCTTGATTGGGACCGGAGGTATTGCGCAGGTCCACATGAGGGCACTGGCGAAGACCCAAGACATCGAGGTCGTTGCCGTGTGCGACATTGTTGAGGAAAAAGCCATCAGGACGGCTCAGGAGTTCGGAGTTCCGAATGTGTTCGTGGATTATCACGATCTCCTCGCCATGGATGAGATTGAGGCCGTCAATATCTGCACCTGGAACCAGGCGCACCGCGCTCCGGCGGTGGATGCGCTGCACGCCGGCAAGCACGTCCTTTGTGAGAAGCCGATGGCGGCCACGCTTGAGGATGCGACGGCGATGACGAAGGCAGTGCACGAGACCGGTCTGGTCTTTATGGTCGGTGTGCAGCCACGTTTCGGTTTCGCGCGGAAGACGGCGAAGGCCATCGTGGATTCTGGCGCACTCGGCGACATCTACTACGCGGAGGCCGTGGCCTGCCGCCGTTGTGGCATTCCGGGCGGCAGCTTCATCAAGGCCGCAACCGCCGGCATCGGCACAGTAGCCGACATCGGCGTCTATGCGTTGGACGAGGTATTGCATTTGATGGGACACCCCAAACCCGTCGCTGTTTCTGGCATCGCTAACAACATCCTGGGTAAAACGCATAAGCCCGTTGAGGGTTCCTGGTATTGGGTGCCGGAAGATCTGGAGGTGGAGGATTTCGGTGTTGCTACCGTGCGCTTCGAGAACGGCGCCCTGATGGTTTTCAAGACCGCGTGGATTATGCACATGGATTCCCTGGGAAGCAACCTGCTCCTTGGCACCAAGGCGGGGATGAAAATGGATCCATTGACCATCTTCACCCATGACTACAATCGCCTTGTCGACATCAAGCCGCTGCCGGGTGATGCCAGAGATGGCGATCTCTTCCTGGCGAAGAATATGGCTTTTGCGGAGGCCATCTGGAATGGTACCCCCTCTCCGGTGCCTGCGGATGAGATGCTGATCACGAATGTCATCATCCAGGGCCTGATCGACTCGGCTGCCTGCGGTCACGAAGTCAAAGTGAGTGTCCCAGCCGTTTGAGGCTAAGACACGTAATCTCTCAATTTAACTTTAGAATCAAAGGAGTTTGCCATGTTACGTATTGCTATGCTTAGTTTTGCTCATGTTCATGCTAATGGCTATGCTCAGGCTGTGGTTGATCATCCTGAGGCCGAGATCGCCGCGATCTGGGAAGACGATGAGGGGCGGGGGAAAGCCGCGACCGAACGTTTCGGAGTTCCCTATGAAACGGACCTGGAGAAGGTTGTCAGCCGCGACGATATCGATGCAGTTGTCATCAATGCCTACACCAGCCAGCACCCCTGGCTGATGAAAACCGCACTCAAATACGGCAAGCACATTTTCACCGAGAAGGCACTGTGCATCAGCACCAGGGATGCAGATGAGATTGTCGAACTGGTCAACAGGAGTGGCATCAAGTTCATGATTTCGCTGCCCAGCCGCACGCGGCCCGAAACGCTGTTTATGAAAGAAGTGCTCGACAAGGGCTGGCTCGGCAAGATTACGCTCATGCGGGCGCGCGTCGCCCACATGGCCTCGCTCGATCACTGGTTCCACGACGGCAGTGCCTGGTTCGCCGATGCAAAGCTGGCGGGCGGCGGCGCCCTCTTTGACCTGGGCTGCCACACGGTAGATGTGATGCGCTGGTTCATGGGCAAGCCCAGGAACGTCGTCGCCAAAATCCAGCAATTCTCCGATGCCTACCCCATTGACGATAACTCCGCGATTGTCGTCGAGTTCGAGAATGGCGCGCTCGGTATCCTTGACACCGCCTGGGTGCATCGCTCCGGCCCGAATCCGATGGAGATTTACGGCACCGACGGTTTCATCGGACGTGATCCCTACGGCGGCCTGATGCTGACCAGCACGCAATTGCAGCCGGAGGGTATCGCTGGCTATATCCGACCTACTCAACTGCCGGATGCACAGCCTATGCCGATGGATCAGTGGATCAGCGCCATCTTGCATGACACGCCGATGACGATCACCGTTGAAGATGGCCGCAACTTGACCGAGATGCTTGAGCGCTCGTATCAGGCAGCGCGCGAGGAACGCGAAGTCAAATTCTAATAACTATCGGAGCGTGTATAATAGAGAGCACGAGCCTGCATGACCCGCTGCCGGAACGGGCAAAGGCTCAGGAGTTCATCTTGAAAACAGGGAGTTCAAAATATCAGGAGGCTATAATGAGTAAAAAGTTTCGAGTTGCGATTATCGGTACAGGAATGATCGGGAGCACAGCGCACGCGCCGGCGTGGGCCGCCCTGCCGGACGATGTAGAGCTGGTCGCCACGGCTGACATTCGGCCGGAACGGGCGAAGAACGTCGCGGCTGGATTTGGTATACCTGCGCACTACGGCGATTGGCAGAAGATGTTGGATGAGGTCAAGCCCGACATTGTCTCCGTCTGCACGCCCAACTGCTACCACAAAGCGCCCACGATTGCCGCGTTGAAAGCCGGGGCGCACGTCTGCTGCGAGAAGCCCATTGCGCCCGGTTATGCGGATGCCAAAGAGATGTTCGATGTTGCCGAGTCTGTAGGGCGGGAATTGTTTATCACGCAGACGTCCCGCTTCACCTCCCTGGCCGACGCTGCCAAGAAATACGTCGAAGAGGGTATGCTCGGCGACATCTATTACGCTGAGACCGGTATGCTCCGTCGTCGTGGCATCCCCAAGTGGGGTGTCTTCCACATCAAGGAACACAACGCCGGTGGCCCTGTCTACGACTTGGGCGTTCACGACCTCGATCTGTTTATGTGGGTTATGGGTGATCCCACGCCTGTGGCGGTGAGCGGGCAGACAGTCTTGAAGTTCGGCAACAAGGACGAGCAGTTGGCGACGTCGCTCTTCGATAGCGGTGCGTATGCCGGATTGCTGTATACGCCGGATCCGTATGACTACCGTCAGTTTGACGTGGAGGATTTCGCCTCCGGTTACATCCGCTTTGCTAATGGGGCTGTGCTTGTACTGCGCACCTCTTGGGCGGCTAACATTCAGCAGGCTGCGGGCAGTTCCTTTATGCTGGGAACGAAGGGTGGTCTCAACTTCAAGCCCTCTCTGACCTATGTTGCCAACCAGGTGGGGTACATGGTGGAAACCTCCCCGAACCTGCCTGGGGACCGCGATGTGGGTTTTGCCGGGCACTTCCGCCACCACGCACACGTCATCCGCGTGCTGCGCGGTGAAGAAGAGAAGATTGTCAAGCGTCACCAGGTGCTCAACGTCATCAAGACGCTGGACGCGCTTTATGCCTCTTCTGAGTCAGGGAAGGAAGTTCGGCTTGACTGAGACGCCATAGTGACCTGATGGTTGGATGTTAGACCAGTGTTTTCGCGGGCGGTCCACCGCCCGCGAAAACGCTACCTCTTGTTGAGTCTCATAAAGTCGTACCGGTAGCACTTTAACAAAGTCTCGTAAAGTCGTACCGCCGCTTCCGCAACTGATGAAGAACGTGTATGCTAGCACCATACTCTGTAATCAGTCAGGCAAGGAGG
>Ga0208940_1001849_pt1 | contig 21073 bp, 13 predicted proteins | sample AD_JPNNA6_MetaG_FD_184445 | JGI IMG/M metagenome (GOLD analysis project Ga0208940, IMG submission 184445) | Active sludge microbial communities of municipal wastewater-treating anaerobic digesters from Japan - AD_JPNNA6_MetaG (SPAdes) (version 2) | ecosystem: Engineered > Bioreactor > Anaerobic... | reverse complement strand
CGTTTACGCCCTTCCGCCGGGCCTGAGCCGCGTATTGGACATGGATGCTCGGCTTTCCGCGGCGGAGCGGATCATCGTCCATGATGTCGTCATGGATGAGGAAGGCCGAGTGGAAAAGCTCCATGGCCGCGGCCGCCTTAACCGCGTCCGGGCCGGCTTTTCCGCCGAGCCGGTCATGGGCGATCAGGATCAGGCCGCCGCGGATCATTTTCCCGCCGAGGACGAACGGCCGGATGCGCCGGGTGAAATCCGCGCCCCAGGCGTTGACCGCGGCCAAGCCGGCCGCCCGGCCGTCGAAATAGCGCGAGAGGCATCGCGCGATCCGCTTCCGGCTCTTTTCGAAATCGCGATCCAATGTTGATCCGGTCATCGGCTTTTTGTCTCCCTCTCCAAGCGGCGCCGGAGCCGGGCGACGGTCCGGTCGATGACGTCCATCGGCGTGCTGGCCCCCGACAGAACATAGAACTTCCGGCCTTGTCCGAGCGGAAGACCGTCGACGTCCTCCGGCCGGCTGACCAGGCGGGTCCGACGGTTCCGCGCGCCGGCGATCGACATCAGGTTGCGGGTGTTGGCGCTGGCCGGGGAGCCGATGACGATGACGCCGTCATAGCGGGCGGCTTGGATGCGGGCGTCCCGCTGGCGGTCTGAGGTCGGTTTGCAGATCGTGTTTTCGAACCGGACGTCGGGGACGAAACGGCGGATTTTCCTCAGGATGGCGTCGGCCTCGGCCCGGATGAACGTCGACTGGATGACCACTCCGGCCCGGTCGACGCCCCGGAAAAATCCCCGGCCGGCTTCCTCCGGCGTGCCCAGGATGAGAGCGTTTTCGACCTGCCCGGCGATTCCCTGGACTTCTTCGTGCCGGCGGTCGCCGATGATGATGACGCGGCGGCCTTCGCCGGCCAGCCGCCGGGCCCGGGCTTGGATATCCTTGACCATGGGGCAAGTCGTGTCGACGAAGGAGATGCCCGAGGCCTTGATCTCGCTCAAACGAGAGGCTGGTATCCCATGGCTCTGGATGATCAGCAGGCCGTCCCCGGCCAAGCGGTGGTCGTCGATGGTCTTGAATCCGCGGCGTTTCATCCGGTTGAGGACGATTTCGTTATGGACGACCTTGCCCAGAAGATAAATCTTTTTCCCCGGCTGCTCGAGCCGGAGCTTTTCAATGATTTTGAGAGTCCGGTTGACCCCGCCGCAGAAGCCGACATAGGGCGAAACGTCGACCTTGGGAGACGCGGATTTATTCATCGGCCGTTTCCTGGAGCTTTTTGAATGATTCGTCATCGGGGCTTTCGCCGACCGCCGGGACATAAGCGGCCGAGGCCGCCATGATCAGTACGGCGGCGCATCTTCCCTTCGGGGATCATATCCAATAAAAATTTATACCAAAGGAATCCGACGGATACAAGAAGGCCGGCGCCTCGTTGGATCGCGGATTGATCCCGCCTTTCCCAGACAAACGGGAAACGCTCTTTATCGAGATTCGCGAGGCCGATGACGTTCATGCCGGATTTATGGAATCCCCGTCCCCGGGCGATCAACTTTTCATTCGGGCGACGGATTTCTTTTTCGGACTCAAAACGATGATCCGTATTGGGAGAAAAAAGGACGCGTCCGCCCGAGGGGATCGTCGCCAAAGGACGATCCTCGCGATTCTCTTCAGCCGGCGGATTGACGACTCGGCATTTCGCCCGCCACGGCCGCTTTTTGCGCTTCACCGGGGGCTTTCCCGGCTTCGACACGGCGGTGGCGGCGATTTGACTTATCCGCCCTGAAAAGCTAGAATCAATGACTCCCTGAAACGGAAAATTTCGCCTTGACGAGAACCGAACATCAGGGGGAAAGACCGTCATCATCTCACTTTCATCATCATAGGAGGAAACCCGATGGAGAAACCCTTCAACGCTTTCGAGATGGCTCAGAAACAATTCGACGCGGCGGCCGATAAGCTCGGCCTGGACCAGGCGACCCGCGAACTGCTCCGCAACCCCCTGCGCGAATACCATGTCCTGATCCCTGTCCGCATGGACGACGGGAGCACCAAGGTTTTCCGGGGATACCGGGTTCAGCACAGCGACGCCCGCGGTCCCTGCAAGGGCGGCGTCCGTTTTCACCCCCATGAGACCGTCGACACCGTTCGGGCCCTGGCGATGTGGATGAGCTGGAAAACCGCCGTCGTCGACATCCCCCTGGGCGGGGGCAAAGGCGGCGTCATCTGCGACCCGCACAACCTCAGCGACCGGGAGCAGGAAGGCATCTGCCGCGGCTGGGTCCGCCAGCTTGCTTTCAACATGGGCCACGAGCAGGATATTCCGGCGCCCGATGTCATGACCCACGGCCAGCACATGCTCTGGATGATGGACGAGTTCGAGCGCATCCGCGGGGCCAAGTTCCCCGGTTTCATCACCGGCAAGCCCGTCGGCATGGGAGGTTCGCTCGGACGGAAGGAAGCCACCGGCTTCGGCGTGATCTTTACCGTCCGGGAAGCGATGAAGGAGCTCGGCATCGACATTAAGAAAGCGGTCGGCGCTTTCCAGGGCTTCGGCAACGTCGCCCAGCACGCCGTCAAGCTTTTCAAGGAATACGGCGGCAAGCCGATCTGCGTCGCCTGCTGGGACCAAGCCGACCAGACGTCCTACACCTTCCGGCGGGAAAGCGGCATCGACCCCGACGAGCTCGTGGCCATCACCGACAAGTTCGGAACCATCGACAAGGCCAAGGCCCGTCAGGCCGGCTATGAGATCCTCCCGGGCGATGCCTGGATCGAGCAGGAAGCGGACCTTCTCGTGCCGGCGGCTTTGGAAAACCAAATCACCGCGGCCAATGTCGGCAAGATCCACAAGCGCGTCCGGATCATCGCCGAGGCGGCCAACGGCCCGACGACGCCCGACGCCGACGCCGAGATCATCAAGCGCGGCATTTTCGTGATCCCCGACTTCCTCTGCAACGCCGGCGGCGTGACCTGCAGCTATTTCGAGCAGGTTCAGTGCAACATGAACTATTTCTGGCCCCAGGATGAAGTCCTCTCCAAGCTGGACGAAAAAATGACGGTCGCCTTCAAGGCCGTCTCCGAGCTGGCCCGGAAAAAGAACATTTATATGCGCGATGCCGCTTACTTGATCGCGGTGACGCGTGTCGCCGAGGCCAGCCACAAGCGCGGCTGGGTATGATTCCGGCGTCCCGTCGTTTTTCCTAGATCGCTGCGCGGCCCCGCGTCCGAAGGCGGGGCCGCTTTTTTTTTCGGGGAGGTGAGGCATGAGCCTTCGCGAGTCGGACGTCCCCAAAGGCCCGCTGCGGGAGCGGGTCAAGGAGTTGGAGTGCCTCCAGGCCATCGTCACCGTCATCGAAACGCCCGGCCTGTCCTCGGACAAGATGCTCCAGCGGATCGTCGACGTCATCCCCTCCGGCTGGCAGCATCCGGATCGGTGCCGGGCCCGGATCAAGATCCATAAGGCGGTTTTTCACACCCCTGGATTCGTCGAGACGCCCTGGATGCAGCGCGTCCCCCTCCGGGCCCGCGGGGAGACGATCGGGGCGCTGGAAGTCTGCTACACCGGCCCGGGCGGCTCCCCCCAGGAAAACGCCTTCCTCCTCGAGGAGAAGAAGCTCATCGACCTGATCGGCAACCGGCTCGGCCGCTTGATCGAGGAGGGCGAAGGCGCCGGCCGGGCGGCCGCGGCCGGACCCGCCGAGGAATTCCCCGGAAAACGAAAACCCGAATGGCGGGTCATCATGGATCTCTTGAGAGAGACCGATCCGATGCTCTACCGGCGGGTTCTCCGGCGGCTGATGAACCATCTCCACTGGCAGGGCATCCCCGGCGTCCAAGGGTTGCTGTTCCACCTGACCCCGGAATCTTACTCCCGGGCCGAGGCCGGACCTGATGAAAACCAGCCCCAGCCCGTCCAAAGCGTCGAACGCCTGAGCAAGGTCTTCGAGGAAGCCCTTTGGATCGCCTCCCTGGCCCTGACGGACGCCGAGCTTTCGGACCTCCTCAAGCAGTGGATGCGGCAGGACAAGCTCGGCTTTTTCATGGTGGCCACGGAAAAGCGGGAGATTTCCGTCGTTGAGATCAAGGAGATCCTCAACCGGTTCTGCCGCTCGACGGGCGAGGACGAACAGTCCCTCTCTCCGGCCGACGATCTCCAAGCCCGGATCGCCCTCATCCGCCGCTTCCTCAGCGAGCGTCTTCCCTTCATCCGGATCGCCCGCGATTTCATGACCATCCACGATTTCGGGCGGCTGCTGCCCCGCGTCTTCGGCCCGACCTCGGGCACCGGGAAGCTGGGGGGGAAATCCGCGGGCATGATCCTGGCCGAGCATATCCTCCGCCAGAAAGCCCAGTCCGACCCGGCCGTCGGGACGATCAAGATCCCGGAGTCCTGGTTCATCACGTCCGACGGGGTGATGGATTTCATCCATTATAACTACTTGGAGGATTTCCAGAGCTTCAAGTTCCGTCCGATCGAGGAGATCCGCCACAACTACCCCTACCTGGTCCAGGTCTGCAAGCAGTCTTTCTTTTCGCCCGACATGCTCGCCCAGCTCAAGCTCATTCTCGACGACGCCGGCGGGGATCCGCTGATCGTCCGGTCCTCCAGCTTGCTCGAGGACAGCCGGGGATCGGCGTTCTCCGGCAAGTACCGGAGCCTTTTTCTGGCCAACACGGGGACGAAGGAGGAGCGGCTGGACGCCCTGACCGACGCCGTGGCCGAGGTCTATGCCTCCATTTTCAACCCCGACGCGATCGAATACCGGGCGGAGCGGGGCCTGCTGGATTACTACGAGGAAATGGGCGTCCTCATCCAGCAGGTCGTGGGGACGCGGGTCGGAAAGTATTTCTTCCCGGCGTTCTCCGGCGTGGCCTTCAACAACAACGAGTTCCGCTGGTCGCCCCGGATCAAGCGGGAGGACGGCGTGCTGCGGTTGGTGACCGGTCTGGGGACCCGGGCCGTCGACCGGGTCGGCAATGATTACCCCCTGCTGGTCAGCCCCGGCCAGCCGGGCATCCGGGTCAACGTCATGCCCGACCAGGTGATTCATTATTCCCAGAAGGCGATCGACGTCATCAACCTGGAAACCCGCCGCTTCGAGACGCATGCGATCGAGGAGCTCCTCAAGGAAATCGGCGCGGATTTCCCCATCTGGGACCGCCTCTTTTCGGTCTGGGACGGCCAGTCCGTCCGCCGGGCCAACCGGGTCTTGGACCGGCCTGACCAGGATTCCGTCGTCGCCACGTTCGATGGTCTTTTGACCGGGACGCCGTTCCTTCTCCAAATGCGGGAAATCATGCGCGTCCTGAAGGAGATCTTCGGGATCCCGATGGACGTCGAGTTCGCCCATGACGGCCGGGATCTCTACATCCTCCAGTGCCGGCCGCAGAGCCGTCTGGACGACGAGGAAGCGATCGCCATCCCGGCCATGATCCCCGACGAAGGCAAGCTGTTTTCGGCCAGGAAATACATCACCAACGCCGATGTCCGGGGCATTCGGACGATCGTCTACGTCGATCCCGAGGGATACGGCCGGATCGCCTCCCTGGCCGACATGGGAGCCGTCGGCGACGCGGTTTCCCGGCTCAATTCCTTCCTGCCCCGGAAATCCTTCATCCTGATGGGGCCGGGCCGGTGGGGCAGCCGGGGGGATATCCGGCTGGGCGTGCGGGTCGCCTATTCGGACATCAATAATTCGGCCATGCTGGTTGAAATCGCCCGGAAGGTCGGCGAATACGTGCCCGAATTGTCCTTCGGAACGCACTTCTTCCAAGACTTGGTCGAGGCCCGGATCCGCTATTTGGCTCTCTATCCCGACGACCGGGATGTGATTTTCGCCTGGGACTTTTTCCGCAAATCACCGAATGTCCTGACCCGCTACCTGCCGGAATACGCGTACCTGACCCCGGTGCTTCGGGTGATCGACGTGCCTGAGACGGCCGACGGCCGGGAGCTGCGGGTGATCATGGACGGCGATCGGGAGACGGCCCTCGGCTTCCTCTGCGATCCGACGAAGGGCCGGGGCGAGGAAACAGGCGATGCGGGATTGCTTTAATCCCCGGACCGGGCCGACGGGCGGTCCGGAGGCAAGGACCGGCCGATGACGGCCCGGCTGCTGCTGGTCAACTGTTACCGGGAAAACGCGGCGAAGAAGATCGATCCCTACCGGGAATGGATTCAAGCCGGGGCGAGAGACTTGGGCCTGAAGCTTGAAATTCTCGCGAAGTTCGACCTCGGGCCGCTTCCCGGCGGGGATTACGACGGCCTGATCGTCTCCGGATCGCGCCGAATGATCGGCCGGGGACAGGTCGAGGCCGGCCTGCTCGATTTCCTTCGAACCAACCGGCGGCCGCTTCTCGGCATCTGTTACGGCCACCAGGCCCTGGCCCGCGCCTTCGGGGGGTTGGCCGGGAAGGATGCGGCGACACATCGGGGCGACGAGATGATCCATCTCGAGGCGCCCGATGCGCTTTTTGCCGGATTTCCCGCGTCATTTCCGATGAGCGAAAGCCACGAGGAGATCGTCGCCCGCGACGAAACCCTCGAGAAAGAGTTCCTCGTCCTGGCCGCCGGCGACTCCGGCCGGGTCGAGGCCGTCCGGCACCGCGACCTTCCCTTCTACGGCGTGCAGTTTCATCCGGAGCGGTCGGGGGATCCCGGGCGCCGGCTCCTGGCGAATTTCCTGGGTTTGATTCCGTAAACCGTCTCCAGCGGCGTTCGTTGACAGACCGGACCGCCGCGAATATTATCTCTCTCCGAAGCACATGAATCCAACGGAAACCAGAGGCCTGATGCTCGCCGTCAAGGCGAGCCTGTTCTCTAATATCGCCCTGGCCCTCATCAAGGCCGCGAGCTTCTTCATCGTCAATTCCCTGGCGGTCGCGGCCGACCTGGGCATCTCGTTCGTCTCTCTCGGCGTTTCTCTTTTTCTTTATTACGCGATCAGGATGTCGGCCAAGCCGGCCGACACGTTCCACAATTACGGCTATGGAAAGATCGAAAATGTCACGGAAGCCGTCGAGGGGGTCATCCTCATCGGTTTGTCCCTGTCTATGTCCTTCATGGCCGTCATGCACCTGGTCCGGCCGGGCGGGGAAGTCCGTTTCCCGGCGATCGGGTTGACGGCCTCCCTCCTCGGCGTCGCGATTAATTTTTGGGGTTCGGGATTCATCCTGCGGCGGGCAAGAAAGTACGCCTCGCCGGCCCTGCGGGCCGAAGGGCTGCATTTCCGGCTTGAGGGATTCATCTCAGCCTCCGTCGCCCTGTCGTTCGTTCTCGTCATCCTCCTGAGGAAGGCCGGTCTCGCCGCCGCCGCCCGCTACGTAGACCCGTCCGCCACCCTGATCGTCAGCCTTCTTATCGCCGTGCCGTCCGTCCGGCTTCTGCGGGAGGCGTTCATGAAGCTGTTGGACGCGTCCATCGAGGAAGCCGGGCAGATGGATATCATGAAAGCCCTGGCCCGTCATTACGGCGTTTTCTGCGATTTCGCGAATATCCGGACGAGGACGGCGGGCCGGAGGCAGTTCGTCGACCTGACCCTGATCCTGCCGGCCGGTCTTTCGATTAAAAAAGCCCATGGCCACGCCGCGGATCTGAAAAACGACTTGGCCGCCTCCATTCCCGAGAGCGAAATCGTCGTCCACATGGAGCCATGCGCCGGGGACTGTGCCTACGCGGCCGAGGGCCGGGCCTGTCCTTATCTCGTCCCGGCGGGAAAAAACGGCGCGTGAGCCTTCTCTTCTTATCATGAAAACATGGACGGCCGGAAAGAAAACCCGGATCACCCGCGCTTTAGCCGGCCGAAGCAACGTCTTCCTGGTCTCCGGCGGAGGGAAGAGCCTTCTGGTCGATATCAGCCCAAGGTCCCTCCGCCGCCGGTCCCGCCGTGAACCCCTCGCACTCCCTTTCCGTATATAATAGCGACATCAAGCAGAGGAGGTTTCCCATGCGCGCCGCCCGTTTTCCCGGGATTTTGATCCTTGTTTTCGCCTTTAGCCTGATTGGCGCCGCCTGCCGGGAGAGACGCCCGGAGCCGAAGCTGGAAACCCACCGGACGATCCCCTCCCAGGGCGAAAGCCGGGCCGTCGTCACGATCAAAATGGCCGCCGGTGAGCTGGACGTCCGCGGGGGCGCGGGCGGCGAGTTGATGAAAGGATCTTTTTACTACAACCGGCGGCCGTGGGAACCCCGGATCGATTACCAAGTCTCCGGCGGCGTCTCCCGCCTTGTGGTCGAACAGCGCCGGATGGGCCCGGCGTTCGGCCGCGTCCGGAACAATTGGAACGTGGAGCTGTCCCGGAAGATCCCGACGGAGCTGCGGCTGGACCTCGGCGTCGGAAAAGCCAGAATCGACCTGGACGGCGTCCCCGTCACCAAGCTCGATGTCCAGGTGGGCGTGGGCGGCATGGACCTCGATCTTTCCGGGGCGCGGAACGAGGGCCTGACCGGACAGATCGAGGGCGGAATCGGCCGGGCTGAAATCCTCCTGCCGTCCGATATCGGCGTCCGGCTCCGGATCGAAGGCGGGCTCGGCTCGATCCATGCGCCGGGCTTCATCAAGGACGGCGAGACGTTCCGAAACGAGGCCTGGGGGAAAACCGGGGCCTCTCTGGACCTCGCGATCGAAGCCGGCATCGGCCGCATCGACCTGCGGATGAAGAACACGCGGTCCTTTTCGTTCTGAGCCCGCGGTTTTTCCCGGCTGACAAGCCGTCATGGCGGCCTTTCAGCCGAAGTCGGCTCCTTTTGATCCAGGCTGTAAAGTAAATTTCGAGACGTGGTAAAACGGCTTTACCAGGGACGGCGGGCGTCTCGAGAGGAGATTTGGCCTGAAGATTGCAAAACGAAGGACAAGGTCGTTTTGCGAGGAGGGCCCATGAGAAAGCTCGCTCTGATTCTTTCGTTTTTTGCGGCCTCGACCGCCGTCGCCTTCGCCCAGGACGTCTTCGACCTGCTTCGCAAAGGGGACGTTTCAGCCGTCAAGGCGTTGATCGAAAGAACGCCCGAGACGGTCAATCGCCGGGACGACAACGGCTGGACCCCTCTTCATTATGCCGCTTCGGCCGGAGATGCCGCCCTTGTCGCCTATCTCATCGAAAAGGGCGCGGCGGTTGAGGCCGAGGACGCGTCCCGAAAAACGCCCCTTCATCGGGCGGCCATGAACGATCGGCGGGAGGTCGTGGCGGAACTTCTCCGGCGGGGCGCGGCCCTCGAAGCCCGGGACAGCTACGAGAGGACGGCGCTCGTCCTCTGCGCCCGGGAACGCGGCGGGGCGGCGACGGCGCGGATTCTCCTCAAGGCCGGGGCGGACATCGGGCTGTGGACAAGTTCGGCGATGACGCCCTGGGATTGGCGGCCTGGAGGGGCAAGGCCGATTTCGTCGACCTTCTTCTCGAAAAGGGCGCCCCGGTTCCGGACCAGGGGCGGAAATGGGGGCAGGGGATCTCCTTGGCGGCTTCCCAGGGGTTGACGAATTTATTCCGCCGCCTCGCCGGTCCCGGAAAAGATCTGAAGGCCGTCGATCCTTCCGGGACGGAGCTCCTTCATATGGCCGCGGCCGGTGGTTCGGATGTCATCATCGCCCTCCTTCTCGAAAACGGATTCGATCCCGCCCGCCCCGACCGCTTCGGCTGGACGCCGCTTCATTACGCCGCCCGGGACGGCCGGACCGGCGCCGCCCGGATTCTCATCGAAAGAAAGATTCCCTTGGATGCCCGGACGGCCGCCGGCCAAACGGCCTACGACGTCGCCCGGGAGAGGGGGGCTTTGGCCGTGGCCGGCCTTTTGGCCGAGGCCGGGGCTGACACGTCCGGCGTCCGGTTCCCTGTCCTGGAAGGAGATTACCTCGGGCAAAAACCTCCCGCCGGCAAGGCGGAGCTGTTCGGTCTGGGTGTCATCTCCTCGATCTGGGGCCTCCACAGCACGGCCGTGTTTTCCCCGGACGGAAACGAGGTTTATTGGGCGCCGATGGTGACTTATCCGGGCGAGGCGTATTCCCGGGGCGGCCTGCTCATGATGAAGCGCGTCGACGGGCGCTGGTCCGCTCCGGCTCCCGCTGCTTTCTCCCGTCCCGGCGATGACGACGACGTTCCGTTTTTCTCACCTGAGGGACAAACGATCTATTTCCTCTCCCGGCGCCTTCTCCCCGGGGAAACGGCGGCCCCGGGGGAGAGGATTTGGCTGGCCGACAGGACGCCGGGCGGCGGTTGGTCCGAGCCCCGGTTTCTCGACCCGGCCGTCAACGCTCACAATATGCATTGGGAATTCTCCTTGGACAAATCCGGGAATGTTTACTTCGCGGGGGAGGGAGCCGATTCCTCGGGGATGACGGACATTTATTTCGCCCGTCGGACCGGCGGAAAATACGAGGCGCCGGTGAACCTGGGCGGCTCGATCAACTCGCCCGGACCGGAAACCACGCCTTTTGTCGCCCCGGACGGGAGCTATCTGATCTTTTCCCGCGATTACGACCTTTGGGCGAGCTTCCGGGAGGACGGTGGCGCCTGGTCCGCGCCGGTCAATCTCGGGCCGGACGTCAACAGTCCTTCCATCGAGCTCTGTCCCATTGTCACCGCCGACAGCCGGTATCTTTTCTTCTTGAGCCAGCGGGACGGCGAAAGCCACGTCTACTGGGTTCGGGCCGGCGTCATCGAGGAGGCCCGGCCGAAACCGGCCGAACAAACGCCGGGCGGCGGCGCGCGTGCGGAAATCGAGCGCTCCATCCGGGCGGCCGTCGGCTGGGCCCAAACCAAGGATTTCGGCCTGCTCTACCGCGTCATTGCCGGCGATGCTGATTGCCTCGAGGTGCATCCGGACGGCCGGGTCGTCAAGGGAATCGAGGAATTCAAGAGAGCCGAGGCCGTCTGGGGCAGCCCCGATTTCAAGGCCGTCCGCTGCGACATCCGCGATCTAAAGATCACGATCTCGAAGTCCGGCGATACGGCCTGGTTTTTCGGCATCCTCGACGACATCAACACCTGGAAGGGGAAGCCGGCCAACTGGGAGAACACCCGCTGGACCGGGGTCCTGGAGAAACGGGACGGCCGCTGGGTGATCGTCCAGCAGCACTTCTCCTTTGCTGAAAAGGACGGTCCCGGCGCCGCCGGGCCCGCGGCGATCCGGCCGGCGCCTTAGCGGCGCGGCCGGAGAACGCGGACCGGATCGGGAGGCTGGGGCAGGAGCTTGACCTCGCCGGTCTTGAGCGCTTCCATGGCCGCCTCCACGGCTTTTTCCAATTGGGGATCTCCGCCGGCGGCTATGCTTTTCGCGCTCATTTCGACTTCGATGTCGGGGGCGACGCCCTTGTTCTCCACGTCCCATTCCCCGGCCGTGTTGTAGAAGCCTCCGCGGGGGGCGGTGATCCGCCCGCCATCGATAAGAGCCGGCACATCCCAGATTCCGACGAGCCCGCCCCACGTCCGGGTGCCCACCAGCGGGCCGATGCCCCGCTCCTTGAACATGTAGGGCATCATGTCTCCGCCGGAACCGGCCGCGTCGTTGATGATCATCACCTTGGGGCCGAAGATCGCGGCGTTGGGCGCCGTCCAGGGCTGCTTGTCGCCGATCGGGTTGTTGAAATAGCCGAGAAGCGGCCGGGCCAGGAGGTCGATGACGTAATCGGCGATTTGGCCGCCCTGGTTCCAGCGCTCGTCGATCACCGCGCCCTTCTTATCCTTTTGGGCGAAAAAGTAACGGTTGAAGTTGATGTAAGCGCCATCGGCCGTGTCCGGCAGCCAGACATAGGCCAGCTTGCCTCCGGACAAGGCGTCGACCCGGCGGCGGTTGTCCTCGATCCAGCCGGCCCGGCGGAGGGCCTCCTCGCTGCGGACCGGAACCACCGTGATTTCCCGGGCCCCGGCCGGCTCCGGCTTGGCGTTGACTTTGATCCGGGTTTGGACGCCGGCCGTCCGCTCGAAGTAGCTGAAGAGGCTCCGGCCGATCTCGATCTCGCGGCCGTTGACGGCGAGCAGGTAGTCGCCTTCCTTGACGTCGATTCCCGGTCCGGCCAGCGGGGCCTTCAGGTTGGGATTCCAGCTTTCCCCCGTATAGATCCGGGCGATCTTGTAGCGTCCGGAGTCGAGGGTGAAGTCGGCGCCCAGCAGGCCGACGGGGACGGATTCCACGGCGGGCATGTCCCCGCCGCCGAGGATGTCGAGAAGATAGTTGAGATCGGCCCGGTGCCGGACGTGCTCGACCCAGGGGGCGTAGGCCCGGTAAAGGCCGTCGAGATCGGCCCCGTGGACGTTGCGGACGTAGAAATAATCCCGTTGGAAGCGCCAGGCTTCCTTGAAGATCTGCCGGCCCTCGGCCGCCGGATCGACATAGAGGCGGAGGTCGCCGGCGGCGATCTTGCCGTCGCCCGGCTTGGGCGATCCGGACGCGTCGACGATTCCCCAAGTCTTGCCGTCCAGGCCGTACAAGACTTTCTTGCCGTCGGCCGAGACGGCGAGGTCGGACACGCCGCTCAGGTATTCCTTGGTTTTCCGCTCCTTGGCGTCCCAGCGGTGGACGAGAAGGCTTTCCTCTCCGGGAATCAGCTCGCCGAGGAAAAGCGTTCCCGCCTCGCCGCCCGCCAGCAGCCGGTAATCGCGGGCCTTGACGGGAAGCGGGACGATGCGCCGGGCGAGACCGTCGAAATCGATGTTCACGGCCGGAACGGCCTTGTCCTTCCCCTTATCCGCGTCCCCGGCGGCTTCGGCTTTATTCTTGCCCGGCTTTTTGCCGGCAGGGCCCTTGTCCTCCGCCTTGGCCGCGGCTTCCTCGTCGCTTTCGAGGGCGAGCGGATCAGGGCCGTCCTTGGCCAAAACGACGGCGTAAAGGCTCCGGGTGATCGGACGCTCGAAAGAAGACAGGTCGAGCCAGCCGACGTTGAGACCGTAGTCGGTGGAGGCGAGGAAATACAGGTATTTGCCGGAGGCGTCCCAGACCGGCATCCGGCAGTCCGACATGCCGTCGGTCACGGCCGTCGCCGTTCCCTTGTCCACGGAATAGACGAAGATCGCCCCGTATTCGTTGCGGAGCCGCTTGGCATAGGCGAGCCATTTCGAATCGGGGGACCAGCAGGGGAAGATGATCCGCTCGGGATGGGCGAAGCCCTCGGTGTCGACGCGGGTGATCGCCTTGGAGGCGACCCGGGCGATCCAGAGATCGCGGTTGGCGTCGGTGAAGGCGATCGAGGAGGAATCCGGCGACCAGGCCGGAGAGTAGAAAAAGGTCGGTTTGGGCAGGGGGATAACCGACCTGTTTTCGCCTTTTTGATCGGCGATCACCAGCTGGTATTCGCCCGAGGCGTCCGAGAACCAGGCGATCTTTTCCCCGTCCGGCGACCAGGCCGGGCTGCGGTCGGCCGCGGCCGGATCTCCGCTGAGATTCCGGGGATCGCCCTTCTCGGCCGGAACGCTGAGGATTTCGCCCCGGGCGCTGAAGACGGCCCGTTTCCCCGTGGGGGATAAAGCCGGCTCGGTCAGCCTCTCTCCGGCCTTGATCCAGTGGGGGCGGGCCCAGGCGAAATCGCCCCGGACGGACACGGCGATTTTTTCGAGCGTGCCGTCGGCGAGGTCCAGGGTGTGGAGACCGCCGCCCTGCTCGATCACCAGGGTGCCGCCGTCGCCGGCGATCTGCTTGGCGTCGAAGTCCGTGAAGTGGGTGATCTGACGGACCTCCCGGGCGGCGAGGTCGCAGGCCCAGACATTCATGGCGTAGTCGCGGTCCGACAGGAAATAGACCGTATCGCCGAGCCAAACCGGTGTGTTGTCGTTCGCTCCGTCCCAGGGAAGCTTCTCTTCCTCCAACGTCTCCAGGTCGATGAGGCGGAGGGGATTGTTCTGGCCGCCGCGGTAGTTGCGGAACTCGGACTCCCACGGCTCGATCATCTGGTAGGCCATCCGCCGGCCGTCGGGGGAAAAGGCACCCTTAAAGACCCGCGGAAGGGGCAGCGGCTCGGGCATTCCTCCCCCCAGGGCGACCGTCCATAGTTTCGGGTACGAGAGCGGGGCTCCGGTTCGTCCCGAGGCGAACAGCACCCGGCCGCCGTCGGGCGTCCAGCCGCGGACGAGATCCTCGCCCGGATGCCAGGTAAGGCGGCGGGGCTCGCCGCCGGCGGACGGAACCACGTAGACGTCGGTGTTTCCGTCGTAAGCCGCGGAGAAGGCCACCAGATTTCCGTCGGGCGAAAAGCTCGGGTTGCTTTCCACTCCCGGAAAGGACGTCAGCCGCACGGCGTCCCCTCCCGTGCGGGGAACCGTCCAGAGATCGCCGCCGTAGGCGAAGACGATCCGCGTCGCCGAGATATCGGGCTCGCGGAGCAGCCGGCTTTCCGGCGCGGCCTGGGCCGAGACGGCCAGGAACAAAATCGCGGACACAAAACAGGCGACTAAGGATTTCATGGGGTCCTCCTCAGGGGAGATGGAAATGCCGCCGCGGCGGAACGACCGTTCCCCGCCGGCGTATTCGTTCTCATGGATCGATGATTTCGTCCTTAGACCGGAAAGCGATTTTATCGCCTGGAACCGGCCGAGTCAACGGCCTGAAAATCCCTGTCACGTAAACATTAAAAGTGGACTCCTCCCCTCGGGGCCGTAGATGCCCCGGCCTTCGCGTTTCTTTGCGGAAATTCTCTTTTCTCAAGGAGGCGGGATTTTCCTCGTTTTCCGGAATCTCGGACCGCTCTTTCCGCCCGGGATCCGGCGGATCGACTGCTTGTCGCTGCCGCGATTCAAGGCCGGGCGGATGTCTTCGTCCCCGGCGATCATAAGTCGTCGGCCGGCGCCGCCGGGTTCCCCGCCCGGCTGGCGACGCCGAGACGGTTTTGAATAACGATCAACCCTTGAGGATCTTTTCGACCTCGTCCTTGTCGGTGTCGAGGACATAAGGGATGCCGCTGATGTCGGAGGCTTCCTTGGTCAGGGCCGCGATGTCGTCCCGGGTGATGTAGGACAGCCCGAACTTGCGGTTGCCGGCCATCAGCTGCCGCAGGCCCTGGCTCAGCCGGGCGAAGTAGCTGTAGACCCCCATGGCCCCGGGCGGCAGGTCGGCGTAGCGCTTGCCGAAACGCCGTTTCAGCTCCGGCGCGGTGACGAAGATTTCGTCCACGGAGCTCCCGAACCGCTCGACGTAGACCGGGATCTGGCCCTCGTCGACGCGCTTGCCGATGGTCTTGCCGACCATGGCCGCGGCCACGACGCTCCGGGCCATGCCCACCGCCTTGACATAGGGGGCCCCCAGGGCCAGGGCCTTGAAGATCTGGTCTTCGAAGGTGACCCCGCCGGCGAAGCAGATGTCCGGGACGTACTCGCCCTTCTTGTCCAGCTTCTTAGCGAATTGGTGGGTCAGGCTCCAGAGCTCGACCGAGGGGACGCCCCACTCGTTCATCATCCGCCAGGGGCTCATGCCCGTTCCGCCGCCGGCCCCGTCGACGGTCAGCAGGTCGAGCTTGGCCTTGGAGGCGTACTTGACCGCCCGGGCCAGGTCGGCCGGCCGGTAGGCGCCGGTCTTGAGGAAGACGCGCTTGGCTCCCGCCCGGCGCAAGTCCTCGACCCGCTTCATGAACGTCTCCTCCTCGACCATGCCCATGCGGGAGTGTCGCTCGAATTCCCTGAAGCTGCCCTTTTCGAAGGAGGCGATGATGTCGGGGTCCTCGGGGTCGGGCAGGACGATGTATCCGCGTCGCTTGAGCTCCTGGGCCTTTTTCAAGTTCTTGATCTTGACCTCGCCGCCGATGTCCTTGGCCCCCTGGCCCCACTTAAGCTCGACCGTTTCCACGCCGAGTTTCTCGATGGCGTATTCCTGGACGCCGAGCCGTCCATCCTCGATGTTGGCCTGGACGACGACGTCGCCGTAGCCGTCCGACCAGTCCTGGAAGCTCCGGACCCGCATCTCCATGTCCGGCGAGCGGACGACCCGGCCGTTCTTGATCTCCGACTCCTCGTCCATCCCGCAGACGTTCTCGCCCACGGTCAAGACGGCCCCGCTGATGGCCGCCCCGATGGCGATCCCGGCCCAGTTGTTCTTAGCCACGTTGGTCGAGCCCATGCCCGGGACGATGAAGGGCAGCTTGAGCTTGATGTCCTTGGCCCGGCCGATGGCCGTTTCGGTCGAGACCTTCTCGAACGTCGCCTTGTCCGAATCGGCCTCGCAGCCGTAAGCCCCGGCGGCCGTTCCCATGATCGAGAAGTGGGACAGGTCGAACGGGTATTCCTTCTCCGAGCCGGCGGTGATGATCCCGAACGGCTGGGGATAAAGGACCTCGGCCGCCCGGTAGGCGGATTTCCCGATTTCGCACATCCCGATGCAGCCGTCCACGCACGTGACGCACATCCCGCTGAAGGGGCTGATCGACCCTTCCGTCCGGTTCTTCGTCAGCGTCGCCGCGCTCCGATTGAGTCTGGTGAATGACATGACCGGTGACCTCCTTTAGATGATCTCCGTCAACGCTTCTTTTCCTGGACGCAGGAGCCGCATCGTCCGACGTCGTACATCCAGCAATTCAGCTCGTCGTATTGTTCGAGGCAGGTGGGCTCGATCTGCAGGCAGGCGTTGCAGATGTCGGTGTCGGCGTTCGGGCCGCCGCACCGGGCGGAGCAGGCCGGACAGACGTAGAGGCAGCCGCCGCACAGCCGGCACTCCTCCGAGCGGATGTCGAACGGCGTCGAGATTTTGCGCTTGTAGCCCCGGTTCTGGAAACCGATGGCCCGGGCGTCCATCTGCTCGTCGCACATCCGGATGCAGAGGCCGCAGTAGACGCATTCCTCGTTGCGGGGCGGGAAGCGCTGCTGGGTGACGCCGAACTTGGAGGCCAGGTCCTGGATCTTCTTGGACATGGGCGCCGTCGAGAGCATGAGCTCGATCATCACCCGCCGGGCTTCGATCACCCGCCGGGTGTCGGTGCGGACGGCCAGGCCCTTTTCGACGGGGTAGGTGCAGGACGAGACGAGTCGGGATTTCGGCGGTTCTCCGATTTCAACCAGGCAGAGGCGGCAGCCGCCCCACGGCGTGAGACCCTCCATCCAGCAGAGGGTCGGGATCTCCAGGCCGTAGAAGCGGGCCGCCTCCAGGACGGTCCAGTGCTCCTCCGCCTGAACTTCCAAGCCGTTCATGAGGATTGGGATCATGGCTTCTCCTTCATCGCCTTAAGGGCGGCCTTGCCGTCCTCGGTCTCCAGGTCGCAGCGGAGGCAGCGGCGGGCTTCCCGGACGGCCGCCCGCTCGGTCAAGCCCAGCTCCACTTCCCGGAAATTATTCCTCCGGTCCGTGGTCGACAGCCGATTCATCGCCGGGCGGCGGGCTTTCTGAATCTCCTCGTCGGACAAGGCCGGAGGGGCGGCGTAGAGGGACGGCCGGGACAGCTTGTAATCAGGCTTGAGGGCCTTGCCCTCGACGTACTTGGCGATCATCTCGGCCGCCCGCTTGCCCGCGGCCATGGCGTCGACGACCATGTTCGGGCCGGTCACGGCGTCGCCGCCGGCGAACACCCCGGCCCGGGTGGTCATGGCCGTTTCCGCGTCGATGACGATGTTTTCTCCGTGGCGGGTGATCTCGTCGCCTTCGCCGATGTACGACGTGTCGGGCCGTTCACTGATGGCCAGGATCAGGGTGTCGAGCTTGTGAACGAAATTCGAGCCCTCAACCGGCACCGGCCGCGGCCGGCCGCTCGCGTCGGGCTCGCCCAGCTTCATCTTTTGGCATTCGATCCCGACCGCTTTCCCGAAGCTCATCAGGACCTTGACCGGGGTGACGAGAAAGCGGATGTCCACCCCTTCCTCGACGGCCGCCTCGACGTCCTCGGCGATGGCCGGCATCTCGGCCTTGGTCCGGCGGTAGAAGATGGTTACTTTTTCGCAATCGGGATCGCGCAAGGCGACCCGGGCGGCGTCGACGGCCGAATTTCCGCCGCCGACGACGACCACCCGTTGGCCGATCGGGACCGTTTTCCCCATGTTCACCTGGCGGAGGTACTCCAAGGAATGAAGAACGCCCTCGGCGTCCTCCCCGGGGATGCCCATCCGGAGGGATTTCCCCGCCCCGGTCGCGCAGTAAACGGCCTTGTAGCCGGACTTAAAGAGCCCGTCGATGGTGATGTCCCGGCCGAGGGTCTTGTTCAGGCGGATCTCGACGCCGGCGTTCTTGATGTCGGCGATTTCCCTCTGGACGAGCGGCCCGGGGAGGCGATGGTCGGGGATTCCGACGGCCATCATGCCGCCGGCGACGGACAAGGCCTCGAAAATCGTCGGCCGGAATCCCTTCAGGGCCAGGTAATAACCGGCCGTGAGGCCGGCCGGCCCCGAGCCGATGATGGCGATCTTCTCCCGGTTCTGTTCGATCTTCGGCGGGACGTAACGGATTCCGTTTTTTCCCGCCCAGTCGGCGACGAAGCGCTTGAGGCCGCGGATTGAGATCGGCTCGCCGGACTCGCCGGCCCGGCAGGCGAGCTCGCAGGGGTGGTGGCAGACGCGGGCGCAGACCGAGGGAAGGGGATTGTCCTTCATGATCACCCGTAAAGCTTCTTCGTACCGGCCGGAAGCGATGAGGGCGATGTACGTCGAGGCTTCTTGGCCGATGGGACAGACGTACTGGCAGGGGGAGGAGACGATTTCCTTGCAGACCTGGGCCGGACATTTCTTCCGCCGGATGTGCTGGCGGTATTCGTCCTTGAAGTAACGGAGGGTGGACAGGACCGGATTGGCGGCCGTCTGGCCCAGCCCGCACATCGAAGCGTCCCGGCAGGCCGCGGCCAGGTCCTCCAGGGTGCCGATATCCTCCTCCCGGCCTTGGCCTTCGGCGATCCGGGACACGATTTCCCACATCCTCTGCGTTCCCTCGCGGCAGGAGACGCATTTGCCGCAGGACTCGTCGCGGAGGAAGTTGAGAAAATACCGGGCCAGGTCGACCATGCACGTCTTCTCGTCCATGACGATCATGCCGCCCGAGCCCATGATCGACCCGGCCGCGGCCAGGCCCTCGTAATCGATCGGCAGGTCGAGCTTGCCGGCCGGGAGGCAGCCGCCCGAAGGGCCGCCCGTCTGGACGGCCTTGAACCGCCGGCCCCCGGGGATGCCGCCCCCGATGTCGTAGATGATTTCCTTGAGGGCGAGGCCCATCGGGACTTCGACCAGGCCGGTGTTGTTGATCTTTCCGACGAGGGAGAAGATCTTCGTGCCCTTGCTGCCCGGCGTCCCGACCTTGGCGAAGGCCGCCCCGCCGCCGGAGATGATGATCGGCACGTTGCCCCAAGTCTCGACATTGTTGATGACCGTGGGCTTGCCGTTGAGCCCCCGGACCGAGGGATACGGCGGGCGCTGGCGGGGCTCGCCCGTCCGGCCTTCGATCGAGGCGATCATGGCCGTTTCCTCGCCGCAGACGAAAGCGCCCGCCCCCTTGACGATCCGGAAATCAAAGGAGAAGCCGGCGCCCAGGATGTCCGGGCCGAGGAGGCGGCGCTTGCGGAGGGCCTCGATGGCGATGGTTACGTGCTTGACGGCCAAGGGATACTCGTCCCGGACGTAGATGACGCCCTCCGTCGCCCCGATGGCGAACGCCCCGATCATGATGCCTTCGAGGACCCGGTGCGGATTGCCCTCCAAGAGGCTGCGGTCCATGTAAGCCCCGGGATCGCCCTCGTCGGCGTTGCAGATGACGTATTTGACGGAGCCGGGCTGTTTGCGGGTCAGGTCCCACTTCAGGGCGGTGGGGAAGCCGGCCCCGCCGCGGCCCCTCAGGCCGGAGGCCTTGATCTCGGCGATGATGTCTTCCGGACCGAGCTTCCTCAGGACCTTGGCTAGGGCGGAGTAACCGCCGATGGAAAAGTAATCGTCGATCGAGGTGGGATCGATCCGGGCGTTGTCGCCCAGGACCAGCCGCTTTTGCTTGGCGTAAAAGGGGATGTCTCTTTCCCGTTTCGCCGGCTTCCCGGTGGCGGGATGATGGAAGAACAGCTCCGGGACCGGTTTTTTCTTCCGGATGGTTTCGGAGACGACGAGGGCCGCGTCCTTCGGATCGACCTTCTGGTAGAACAGGTCGTGGGGTTGGACGATGATGTTCGGCTCGGCCTCGCAGTACCCGTGGCAGCCGGTGACCCGGAGGCGGACTTTCTTGTCGAGCTTGGCCTTCCGGAGGGAAGTCCGGAGAGCGTCGACGACCTTGAGGGCTCCCCGGGCCCGGCCGCAGGTGCCGGCCGAAACGGTCAGGATAGGCCTCCGGTCTTTTTTCCGAAGCCGCTCGTGGGCGGCGATCGTCTGTTCCAAGACAGCGAGCGTTTTGATCGGGACGACTCTCATGAGGCTCACTTCTTCCCGTACTGCTTGATGATGGCCGCGACCTTGCGGGTCGACGTCTGGGCATGGAAGTCGCCGTCGACGACCACGACCGGTCCGATCGCGCAGCAGCCGAGGCAGGCCACGGTTTCGAGGGTGAACTTGCGGTCGGGCGTTGTTTCGCCCGGACCGACGCCGAGCTGCCGCTCGAATTCCTCCAGGATCTTGGGCCCGCCCCGGACGTGGCAGGCCGTTCCCGAGCACACCGTCACGACGTGGCGGCCGCGCGGCTTCAGGCTGAAAGCCCGGAAAAACGTGGCCACCCCGACGACGTCGATGAGCGGGAGACCGACGGAGCGGGCCACCTGCCGGAGGGCCTCCTGGGGCAGGAAGCTGTACTCCGCCTGGACGTCCTGGAGGATCGCGATCAGGGCCTTTTTCTGGTTCTGGTGCTTCCGGATAAAGGCGTTCACGCGGTCAATTTGGACATCCACGCGTCAAACCTCCTTCGGAGTTTTTGCTAGTCAGGAATGAAAATTATGAAAGGGAGAGAAGGAGCGGAAAGATCAGGCGAGGGGATGGTCTTTCCCCGGTGAAGGGGCGGTTTTCTCGAGGCCGGGAGCCGAATTGTCAAAGACATGACTCCTCGAAAGCCGATAGAGAATGCGTCTCTCATATCACACGAAAAACCGGTTGTCAAGAGAATATTATGAAAATAATAGATTGAAATAAAAACGACAAGTGTCGTACTATGAGAAGAGGAAACAGCCGCGAAAAGGAGGATGTCATGAGACACGAGATCCTGTCGGATGAAAGCCTGGAAATCATGCGGGAA
>Ga0208940_1001832_pt1 | contig 21185 bp, 19 predicted proteins | sample AD_JPNNA6_MetaG_FD_184445 | JGI IMG/M metagenome (GOLD analysis project Ga0208940, IMG submission 184445) | Active sludge microbial communities of municipal wastewater-treating anaerobic digesters from Japan - AD_JPNNA6_MetaG (SPAdes) (version 2) | ecosystem: Engineered > Bioreactor > Anaerobic... | reverse complement strand
CAATCCATAATGAAAGTCCGTGTTCTGCTGCAAATAATCCATACGGATCAGAAACATTATCTGATAATACAGTAACTTTCACTATTTTTTCTCCGCAAAAATAAATACATCTTTTGTAATACTTCCGTCAGCTTCAGCATAATCCTGACTGAACCTTTTTACAGCGCGCAAACCGTTTTCTTCCATAACCCGCATTATATCTTTTTCGTTATGATAATGAAAATATATTTCTTCATCCGAAAAACTTGTTTTTTCAAAGCCGTCCGTTTTCCCTTCCATAAAAGAAATATATAGAAGACCGCCGTCTTTCAAAAAACGGGCAGAATTTCCAATTGCTGATACTGCCTCATCCTGATTCAAGTGAACTATACAGAAAGACATGAGAACTGCATCAAATTGAGCATCTCCGAACTGAGCTTCAAGAATGTTCTGGCACTTAAAATCACCCATTGGAACGGCTGCTTTTGCCAAATCAATCATCGATGAAGAAATATCGACTCCGGTAATTTTTGCACCGCTGAAACGGGAAGCAATCCGTGCGCTGAAATTTCCTGGACCGCATGCAAGATCAAGACAAGAACAATCGTCTTTCAGTAATTTCAAAAAATCATCCATTGCGCTCAGATAGGGCCCGAAATCCGCGAATCTTGAAGCAAACTTTGAGGCATTCTTATTATATGCTTTTATATTTTGAGTTATTTTATCCATGAGGACATTAAGCAATGCGGATTATCCCGGTCAATTCAAATCAAATCCAGGGAACGCCGCCGAAACTTTCCGCGGCTTTTCTTCCGGCAGAAGCACCTTCGAGCAATGCTTTTTCAATGTTTTTCGATCGGAAGTATTCATTCGTAAAAGATGCCTGAAATGCATCACCGCATCCAGTAGTGTCAATTACCTTGTCAGTTTCAAGGGCATTCTGCTTATACGTTTTACCTCTGCTGAAGGCAACGCTTCCGTCACCCCCGAGAGTTAAAACGATTATACCGGAAAACTTTTCCGAAAATTTCAAAAGATCCGGACACTGCTTTTCAGTGCCCCCGAAATAAGCTATATCAATAGAATTCAATCCTGTTTCAAGAAGATCATATGTATCAAAATGAAGAAAATCAACTGCAAGAAAAATCTTGTCTGCTTTTCTTCGCAAAGCTTCGGCATAATTCGGGTTATTTGCATGTGTAGACCAGACATCAAAGTCTGAGATAAACTCCCAATCCGACTCGCGAAGCATAAAATCTCCGTAAACACCGTTATTCCAAGCGCCTTCAACTCCGAAACGTTCACCGCGCGAGTCATTAACAATTTCATTTGAAGCCGTGGAACCCTGTATCCGGTAGAGATGCGAAACATCGACGTTCTTTCGAAGAAGAAGGGAATAAATTCTGTCTCCGGCATCATCCGTTCCAACCGCGCCTATAAACGCAGTCTCATTGCAGAGATCCTTGAAACGTATGGATTGATTCAGCGAGTTACCGCCCGCAAAATATTCATTTCTTTGAGGAAAATAATCCATTGCCGCGACGGTAAAACATGCTGCTTTCATTTAATTATCCTTTAATCTACTTGCTCGAAATTTTTGTCGGATCAATCACATCAATAAATTTAAGATCGGCCTTGTTAAGAACAAGAATCTTCTTGTCTTCACTGTTAATATAGACGTAATCTCCGTAAAAAGTCAAAAATGTATCCTGAGAAATTCGTCTTTCGGATTTGGCAGTGAGTTTCAAATCCTTGTCAAAACGGCCGAGAAAATACTGATCCTTATCCTTAACAATTGCGAAAATAAATCCGTCACGTATTTCAACAAAACTTCTGTGAAAGATATTATCCGTGCCTGTTTTCAGAGATGTCAGTTTTTCCTTGTCAACAAGCGTCAGACGATGTTCGGTATATTCATTATCAACCCTTGTAATGACAACAATGCCTTCGGCAAAAAGGTCATATTTACTTCCGCTGATATTAGGAATGTTTGAATTAAAAAGTATCTTGCGGTTAGCCGCATCGATCATACAAAGATCATTGTTATAATTTCCGTTTCTTAAGAATTCACGTATTTTAAGATAGTAGATCTTGTCTCCGATTACGTTTCTGTCAGCCTGATTCTTCTTTAGAGCTTCTTCCTTCTTTTTAAGTTCTTCTTCCTTTTTAGCAAGGTCCTTCTCTTTCTCATTGAGTTTATCTACTGCTTTCGGATCGCCTTTTTTTACGTCTTTTTTCAATTCATCATTTGCGATCTCTTTCTTTTCTTCCTTAACTGTTTCTTCTTTCTTGGTTACTTCATCTTCCTTTTTCTTTACATCTTCTTCTTTCTTTTTATTATCAATCACCTGCTGCTCGTTTTTCTTTTCTTCCTGCTTAACAGTTTCTTCCTTTTTCTTAACTTCTTCTTTTGCCTGATCAACTTTCTTTTTTTCTTCTTCTATCTTCTTGTCTTCCTGTTTTTTCTTCTCAGGGTCAGTTATCTTAGCATTTTCTTTTTTCTTATCTTCTATTTCCTTATCTTTCTGAACAATTTTCTTTTTTTCGTCTTCAATTTTCTTTTTATCATCTTCTATCTTTTTCTTTTTTTCATCATTGATCTTTTTTTCTTCTTCAATACGCTTTTTTTCCTTCTCAATTTCCTGCTTCTCTTTTTCAATCTGCTTTTCTTTAATATCAACTACCGTTTTACGCGGTTCGATATTTCCGTCATCTTTACGGACTTCCTTTATAACGTCTTTTCCGGATATTTCATCCGGATCAATAGTTCCCGAAGCCCCTTCACTTAGAGGAATCAGAATTTTGGTTTTTCCGGGCCATTCATCATATCTGACAGCAAGCCCAGCATTTGTAGCGTTTACGTTTTTCATTACATCAGTTTTATACACAGTTTTGAGATAATCTACATTTCCTCTGTAAACTGCATTATAGTATGTCGAAAAAACAGCGAGAGCGTATGCTTCGTCCTTATTGTATCCGAAACGTTTTTCAAAATATGCTGAAAGGATTTTTCTTATATTGTTAACATGATCGACCTGGGCATCTTTATGAATTGAAAAAATCTCCGCTGAAAGCTTTTCAGGCTCTTTATCAGAAACTACACGTTTAACGGAATATTTCATCATAAAACGCGCTTCATCAGCAGAATTCATTCTATCCGCAAGCGAAGAACCTATGCCGCGGACAGCCGATGTCGGATCATTTCTTCCGGCTCCGGTATAATTTATAAAATCAATTTTCTTTCCCTTTTTAAGCTCATTTACATCAACGTTTAGACCGAAAAGATTGAAGCAAAACACAGAAACAAATAAAACAACGATTTTTTTCATATTTTCCCCTCGATGAAACAGAACTTGTTCCACAAAATTTTTCAACAAATTTTTATTATTCAGACAAAACATACGAATCATTAACAAAACGGCCTTTTCTGACAAGTTTTCCCGCAGAATCATATTCGGATCCGGTTCCGTTTCTGAAACCATCCTTCCATTGACCTATGTATTTTTCGCCGGACTTGAGTTTCATTTCACCGCTTCCGCTTCTTTTCCCGTCGATAAAGTCTCCCGTATAAATTGAACCGTCAGAATAATATTCAGTCCCCTTTCCGTTGTAATATCCGTTTTTCCAGGGACCGGTATAATAGCCTCCTGATTTAAACTGATATTTTCCAAATCCTTCAAACTTATTCTTAACAAAAAATCCTTCATATTTATCACCGTTGGACAGAGTCAAAACGCCTTTTCCGCTGAATTCATCGTCCTTCCAGAGTCCTTTATAAACGGCGCCATCTGATGAGCGGTATTCACCTCTTCCATTGCGCTTATCATTAGACCATGAGCCTTCATATAAATCGCCGTTTGCGTATTTCATTTTTCCCGGGCCCGAACGGAGATCAGCCTTCCATTTTCCTTCATATTTTGAACCGTCGGAAAACGTCATCACTCCATAACCATGTCTTTTATCATCAAACCATCTACCTTCGTAAACCGCGCCGGTAGCATGAACGACCGTTCCAGTACCGTTTCGTTTTCCCCTAAGCATCTGACCTGTATATTTATCTCCGTTAGGAAAAGTATAAACATTCATGCCGCCTGTGACGCATGATACTGCGAATAATGCGAGTAATGCCGTATATAATCCGGTTTTTTTCATTTATCCCCCGAAAAAAAATATCACTTATCAGTTAAATCGGTATTTTTCACGAAAAAATTACTCATAAATTCGTAATAAACTATAATACTAATTATAGGAGTAATTACATGAGCATCTCAAATTCGGCAACAGTGGAAGGTTTTACAACAAACGATCCGGTGCTGAAACACACAAAAACAGGCAAAAATGTCTGCAACTTTGCGCTAACCGTACGCCATCATTCGGAAGCGGGAGGCGATCCGAAGGTTTCATTCATTGACATTGAGTCATGGGGGAACCTTGCTGATTTCTGCTCAAACAACATCCACAAAGGAATAAGGCTTCTCGTCAGCGGAGCGATGCGCCAGGACAGATGGGAGGGCGAAGACGGAAAATCACGTTCGAGAATAAAACTGATTGCAAAAGATATCCGCTTCCTCGATACGAACAAAAAAGAAAAATCTGCCGTTCCAGTTTAAAAAAATGACGCCGGCTGAAACCGGCGTCATTTTTTTCATTTAATGCATTATTCTTTCAACGGGATTTCTTTCAAAATATGCTCTTATCAGTTCTGCAGCTGCAAAAGGATTTCTTCGTATTTCCGTAAAAAGCGCATGTCCGAATTTAAGGTTCTGACAAAAATAAACGCAGTATTTCAAAATTCTGCTTTCTCTTATTTCAACGGGAAGGAGCTCTTCTATTCCGGACAAGACATTGAGTGCCGTCACTTCAATATTTGCAGTGTATTCAGAGGAATTCGCAACAGCTTCAATTTCAGCAAAAATCCACGGCATCTTCACCGCAGCTCTGCCTATCATTATTCCATCAGGCGAAAAGCTGAAGCGCGAAAAAGCCTCCTTTGCAGTTTTAATGTCGCCGTTTCCGATTATAGGGATTATATTCTCGGATACAAGCCTTTCGGTAAGTGACCAGTCGGCGCTTCTTTTAAAAGCAATATCCGATGCTCTGGGATGAACTGAAACGAAATCTGCGCCTTCATCCTTCAGCATTTTTATAAAAGAAAACAGATTATCATAATCGCTTCTTTCAAAACCCGCACGGCACTTGACGGAAAGTGTTTTAACTTTTTTTCTGCATTCGCGAACAATCTTTGCGGCAAGAATCTGATCCGCCATTAGAGCAGAACCCCAGCCTCTCGCCCGTATTTCGGGAGCGGAACATCCCATATTGATATCAACGGAATACGGTGAATTGGCCTCGAGTTTTTCCGCAGCCTGCGCCATAACGGATGGATCATTTCCGATAATCTGAAAAGAAATCGGATCATCAAAATCATGTTTTTTAACAAGATAATCGTTGCGCAGTCCGCCGCGCAAAAGTGAAGAGGCGCTTATCATTTCCGAAAAGAGAATGACATCATTCGATAATCTGCGTATCTCTCTCCGTAATGCCGGAGTGGTAAGATCCGCACATGGAGCAAGAAACAATTTAGGTTTTTTCATCTAACAGCTTTAATTCTGAAGTTTTTAAGTTTTTCCATTCTCGACGCAAAGTCAATCGGCGGCGGCATGTGCTTCTTTAGATTGTGATATGAAAGCGCGATATACTGATTGGGATTATCATTAAAAGGAAGTGCTGAATCGACTATGATCCATTTTCCTCCGAAATAAGCTTCGCACCACATATGAAAAACAAACACATCTTTCTGTTTGCCGAACTCTTTCGCATAAACAATTCCGGCAACTCCCACAGCAGGAATTTTCATCGCTCTTAGAACCGCACCTGTTAGTACGGCATGTTCGGTACAGTCTCCGGCCTTCAGCTTCAATATATCTTTAGCCTTGAGTATCGGAAAGCCGGCCGTCTTCTTCACTATAATCTTAAAAACAGCTTCTTTTACTGCACGCACGGGATCATCGGTGTTGAGACAATTCTTCGCTATTTCTGCAATCTCAGGATCGTTGATTGTCAGAAGCGGCGTATTTTCAATCATGGAATTATCCGGAAGCTTAGGAAATGAGCGGTTTATTCCTGTTTTGATGTAATAAGTCTTAGTCTTACCTTCAAATTTCATTCCAATTATTTTCTGACTTGAAGTATCATCAATAGCAAAAAATTCATTATCGCTTGAAAGTTCAAACTCCGTTGCTTCAGCCATGTCGCATTCGCCTTCGGGTTTGATTACCGAAAACTTTTCAGTAAAAGAAGCCGAATAGATAACTAGCGGAAACAGCAGAAGAAAAAATTTTTTCATTTATCAAGAACCATTTTGACCTTAATGTTCATTATCTCATATTTGATTATGTAGTTTATTCCGGCATCGTCACAGTATATCACAGTTTCATTAAAATCCTTAAACTTCATGATGAGCTTATTAAGAAGAATATCGGCTCCTTTATAGCTGATTCTTTCCTTGCCAAGCGATTCAATTGTCATGTTCGCGAAACCTTCGGAGTCAAGTGAAGGATCAAGAACTACAGCAGTATATTTGGCGCCTTTTTGGAATTTACTTTTTATCATCTGATGAGTCAGAATATCCGAACCGAAATAAAACTTCTTTGAAGGAGTTATAAGCCTCTCTTCTCCGTCGTCAATCATGCGTATCTCTTTGCCGTTAAAAGATATTTCGATCAGCGACTTCGTAGAAAAATCTCCCTTCTGCACAATCGTTTCTGAAACTGATTTTACAGGAGAAAAATCCTTCTTCTCGGTAATCGTCTGATTCATATTCATTTCAACGCCGTTAATGCTGAACTTTATGACGGAATCTGATACAAACATTCCGTCTTCTTCTTTCATCGTGAAAACGGCTGTGCCTAGCGATTCAAATGAATTTTCCTTTTCCATGGAAACAGAATACTTATAAGTCCCCTTAGGGAAAAAGCTTTCAGGTCCATCCGCAGCTGTTAAAGCCAAGGAAAACAAAAAAACAAAACTAAACGCAATTCTTTTCATAAGCGGAATTGATCCTCATTTTAATTTTTTCAAAACCTATCAGTTTAAGCATCTCGGCTAGATCCGGTCCGTGAAGAACCGACGTAAGCAAGGCCCTCACCGGCATGAAAAGATTTTTTCCTTTCAGACCGGTCTTTGATTTTATCATGTTTGTAATTTCAGTAAAGTTATTCTGATTTATTTCACCCGAATCGACAAGCTCTTTCGCTGCAATGAGAACAGTTTTTCCTTCAGCGGAAACTATCATCGCGGAAGCTTCTTCATCGGCAGAAGGAACATCATCCGCAAAAATGGGGAAAAGTTTCGCGATGTCCGAGAGAAGTTCGCAGTTTCCTCTTACCGACGCAATGATTGTTTCGATATAATTTTCATCAAATTTAGAAAGATCATATCCGGCTTTTTCGATAAACGGCTTGAACAGCAAAGTGATTTTTTTTAGATCATAATTTCTAATATAAGCGGCATTCATCCATTTGAGTTTAACGAAATCAAAAACGGCACTCGATTTTCCGAGCTTGTCAATGTCTATCTGGCGGATGATTTCTTCCAAAGGAAGAATCTCTTCTCCTGTCTCACTCGACCATCCAAGAACAGCGATATAGTTCATAAGAGCTTCAGGAAGGTAGCCTTCCTGTTTATAAAGATCGACAGAAGTGATTCCATGACGCTTCGAAAGCTTCTTCTTGTCGGGACCGAGAACGAGCGGAAGATGCGCGTATTTCGGCGTCTGCATATCCAGAGCGCGCGCGATCATCACCTGTTTCGGAGTGTTCGGAAGGTGATCCTCACCTCTGATAACATGGCTTATTTCCATAAGAAGATCGTCTATAACTACTATGTAATTATAGATTGGAACTCCGTCGCTTCTGACAATTATAAAATCACCGCCGATATTATCGGATTCAAAAACAACACTGCCTTTTATTCCGTCATCAATTTCAATTTTTTCGCCGTCATTGACTTTAAAACGCACAGTAGGCTTTCTTCCTTCTGCTTCATAATGCTTTTTCTTTTCTTCCGAGAGATTAAGACAAGTACGTTTATAGGTAAACGGAATGCCTTTAGCTTCTGATTCGGCTCTCTGAGCATCGAGTTCTTCCTGCGAACAGTAGCAGTGATATGCTTTCTTTTCTGCAAGAAGCTTATCTGTATATTTTTGGTAAATATCAAAACGCTCGCTCTGTCGGTACGGGCCATGCCCTTTATCTATATCGGGTCCTTCCGTCCATTCAATACCGAGCCATTTGAGATCGGCGATGATTGATTCTTCGGACTCTTTTGAACTGCGTTCCATGTCAGTATCTTCAACACGCAGAAGATATTCAGCGTTATGTTTTTTAGCTATGATATAATTGATAATCGCCGTTCTCGCGTTTCCTATATGAAGAAAACCCGTAGGGCTTGGTGCGAATCTGACTCTCATTAAAACCTCAATCAATAATTATATAGATTAACGGAAGGACGCCCTGATACTATTTCCGAAGAATCGCGCTTTATTCTACCGACAAGTTTCTGTATCTTTTCGACTGTTTCATCGCTGAATAGAATCTTGCCGCACCTAGTGCATTTATAAGCCGGTATATTATCTAGAATAAAGCAGAAATTGTCTTCGCTGACGCGGTAACTGCTTTTGCCTTCCGTTACCGCACCGCCGCAGCTGCATTCCATCCGTCACCTCTATGAAAAAATTCAACTGAAACATCTCTGTGTCAAATCTTTTATTTGATTAGAGTCTGACCGGTCTGTGCAGATATATTATATTTTCAACGCAAGTCCGAATAAAACTGTAACTTCTCCGTAAAGAAGATCGATATCTCCGTTTACTGAATATAAACCATTTAAATCCAAATCGGCCGTGCAATAAACTCTATCAGTTATAAAATATCTCGTACTTGCTGATATTCCCAAACCAAAACAAAAATCGCTGTAACTTACTTTCTTTTCAGTTGAATATGATGCTGTAAACTGAGGACCGATGCAGAAATTGAAACCGCCGGATTTTATAATCGAAATATATCCGCACCCGGTAACATTAAAATATTCCAATACATTGTATGTTTTATTGGAATGAGTAACTTCATCAGAACCGTCAGGCAAATGCTCTGTACGCTTTTTTCTTTTTTCAACTTCGCCTAATCCGAAACCGGTGATTAACCTGAAACTTAGACTATCGGGATTAGGGTCAGAATCCATAAGCAAACCAAAACGCAGTTTCTTATAACTTGAATGTTCATGCTTACTGAGATCATTATCCGGACCGAGAATTGGATCGCTTTGCTCTTCCTTATCGGTTGACCCGGCCGCACTTGATCTCGCAATAAAACTGCCGATACCAAAAGCAGAAAGTTCAGTAAACGAAAAAGCAGTAAATAGACACAACAAAATTACAATCTTAATTCTTTTTTTAAGCATATCAATCACCCTTTTTTTAATGTCATGTTTTTATATCATTATAAAATCATTTCAGAGAGGAAATGTCGACCTGACTTGCAAGTCAAGACTTGTTTCGCAATTTACAATAGATATAACTCCCAAACCACGGCAACAGGAATACCTTTTGATATTATTTATTTCATTTTCTGCATTTTTGATAATTTCATGAAAATATCGGTGAAAACAACCCATATATTATTGACACAGCCAATAACCAGTAATAGATTGAGGTGAAAAATGAGCGTAGCAACGGAATTTACAACTGCTATAACACTAATGACTATATTCGCGAAATAGAAACAATTAATGGATATAAACTTAAACCTCATCTTCGTTATCATATTTGCCGGCGGGTGGATTTTCTCGAAACTGTTTTCAAAAATCAAACTTCCCGCAGTTCTCGGAATGGTTGTTTTCGGCATTCTTTGTTCTGTTTTTATCAAAGATAATTCACCGGATATTCTCTGGGAGCTTTCACCGTTTTTAAAATCTTTCGCACTGATTGTAATTCTATCACGTGCAGGACTCGGCATCAGCAAAACAGCTCTAAAAAAAGTCGGAAAAACCGCCATTCTCATGTCATTCGTTCCGTGCATAATCGAAGGATCGGCACTCACTTTTCTTTTCCATATTCTTTTCGGTTTCAGTTACGAAGTCAGCGGACTTACAGGATTCATGCTTGCCGCCGTATCGCCAGCAGTCATCGTTCCTTCAATGCTGAACCTCAAGGAAAACGGCAGAGGCAAAAAGAACGATGTTCCGACTATTATTTTAGCAGGAGCTTCAATCGATGATGTTTTCGCAATAACCATTTTTTCAGTTTTTCTGGGACTTTCACGCGGAACTTCTCCCGATATCATCAAAACAATAATATCTGTGCCTTTATCAGTTACAGCAGGAATCGCCTCAGGTATCATCTTCGGATTTCTCCTTTCATTATTTTTCAAAAAGTATCATTCTTCAGTGCGCGCAACAGAGAAGGTTCTCATAGTTCTTATTTTCGCAACAGCCCTCGTGCGTCTCGGTGATGCACTCCATTTCGCAGCACTTCTGGGAGTCATGACCTGCGGCTTCATCATTCTCGAAATGCATGAAAAAATTGCGCATGAACTTTCTGCAAAATTATCCAAAATCTGGATCTTCGCTGAAATCATTCTATTCGTTCTCATCGGATTTTCTCTTGATATTGAAACCGCGTTCACGGCAGGCCCCAAGACTCTCATCGCGATAACTATCGGACTAATCTTCCGATCTATCGGAGTTTTCATCGCGACGGCGTTTTCTAATCTCACTATGAAAGAAAGAATCTTCTGTATGATCGCTTATATTCCGAAAGCTACCGTTCAAGCGGCACTCGGCGGTGTTGCATTGAGTTACGGAATCGCAGGCGGAGATACAATACTTTCAATTGCGGTAATTTCCATTCTTTTCACGGCGCCTTTGGGACTTATCGGCATACGCACAACAGAAAAATATCTTCTGAAAAACTAAATTAATATTTTATTTTCCCAGCCTCGATGCTATATTGAATCGAGGTGGTTTATGTCAAAATTTTTAATTATCGGCGGCGTTGCCGGAGGAGCAACAACTGCGGCACGCCTCAGAAGAATCGATGAAGAAAGCGAAATTATAATTATTGAGCGCGGAGATTACATTTCATACGCTAACTGCGGACTTCCCTACTACATCGGCGGAACAATTGAAAAACGCGAATCGCTCTTCGTTCAGACTCCTGAATCGTTTTTCAAAAGATTCAATGTAGACGTCAGAATAAAATCAGAAGTCATATCAATAAACAGAGATAAGAAAACAGTCACAGTAAAGGAATCATCCGGAAAAACATACGAAGAAAATTATGACAAACTGGTTCTTTCTCCGGGTGCCGAACCTATAAAGCCCATGATTGAAGGAATTAATGACCCGGCAATCTTCACCTTGCGGAGTGTTCCCGACACAGATAAAATCAAAAAATACATAAATGATAACAGGCCAACATCTGCAATTGTTATCGGAGGCGGCTTCATCGGTCTCGAAATGGCCGAAAATCTTCACGCACTCGGAATAAAAGTATCTATCGTCGAAATGGCTGATCAGGTAATGACGCCTGTTGATTACGAAATCGCGGCATATGCCCATCAGCACATCAAAACCAAAGGCGTAGATCTTTTTCTCGGCGACGGCATAGCTTCATTTTCACGAAATGGAAATTGCGTTTCGGCAAGGCTCGCGAGCGGCAGAGAAATTGTTTCCGATATGATCATTCTTTCAATAGGAATAAAACCGGACACCGCATTTCTGAAGTCTTCCGGAATAAATCTAAGCGATAGAGGTTCAATAATTGTTGATGAATATCTCCGCACTAACGATGAGAATATTTATGCAGTAGGCGACGCAATTGTATTTACAAGTCCGGTAACGAATAAACCCTTGCCTGTATTTCTCGCAGGACCTGCTAACAAGCAGGGAAGAATCGCCGCTAACAATATAGCGTTCGGAAATACGGAGAAATACAAAGGTTCGATTGCTACAGCAATAGCAAAAGTTTTTGATCTTACTATTGCTTCGTGCGGTCTTTCTGAAAAATTTCTAAAGGCTCAATCTATCAAATGCAAAAGCTCTATAACAATCAGCGCTTCTCACGCAACGTATTACCCTGGCTCGACTACAATGACAATCAAGCTTGTTTTCGATCCCGATAACGGAAAAATCCTTGGAGCACAAATAACAGGCTATGATAATGTCGAATCAAAGATAAACATGATTGCAACTTTGATGGGGATGAACGGAACAGTCACCGATCTAAGAAACATTGAACATGCATACGCACCGCCTTATTCTTCAGCAAAAGATGCTGTGAACATCGCGGGCTTCACAGCAGAAAATATAGTAAAAGGTGAAGTTCAAACTCTTTCCTGGAATGATGTAAAAGGCATTTATCCTTCTGACTGGCAGATCATCGACGTCAGAACTCCGGCAGAACACGAGCTCGGTTCGATTATGAATTCAATTAACATTCCGATTGATTCTCTCCGTTCAAGAATTGATGAAGTCAGCAAGGACAAAAACATACTGCTTTACTGCGCGGTAGGATTGAGAGGATATGTTGCGCTTAGAATATTGAAAAACAAAGGATTCAAAAACGTTTATAATCTTTCAGGCGGATACAAGTTATATTCCACTGCATCACAAAAGATCGAAGACGGAATAACCCAGGAATGGGCAGGAAATGATTCAGGCGAAAAAACAAAAGACAATACCACTGCTGAAGGAAAATCTTTCACAGTTGATGCCTGCGGACTTCAATGTCCTGGTCCTGTAATGCGGCTGAAATCAGAAATAGAGAAATTATCAAGCGGAGATATTTTAACAATAAAAGCAACAGATGAAGGTTTCATGCGCGATGTCGGCGCATGGTGCCTTATGACAAAAAACACACTTCTTTCAGTAGATAATGAAAAAGGTATCGTCACTGCCCGCATACAAAAGGGAGCAAAATCTTCTATAAGCGGCAGTAGAGACAATAAGACAATTGTAGTTTTTTCTGATGATCTTGACAAGGCTATTGCTGCTTTTGTAATCGCAAACGGAGCTGCGAGCACAGGCAAGAAAGTGACCATATTTTTTACATTCTGGGGACTCAACATCATCAAAAAACACAAATCAAAGTCTAAGAAAGATTTCTTCTCAAAGATGTTTTCTTTCATGATGCCGAAGGGAAGCGGTGAACTCGATCTATCGAAAATGAACATGGCAGGCATGGGTCCGAAGATGATAAGATGGAGGATGAAGAAAAAAAACATTGATTCTCTCGAAGCAATGATTCAGTCTGCCCTTACGAACAATGTTGAATTTATGGCATGTCAGATGTCAATGGATGTGATGGGAGTTAAAAGAGAAGACTTGATTGACGGAGTTACGATCGGCGGCGTAGCGGCATATCTCAACGAAACCGAGTCAAGCAGTCTAAATCTATTTATATGATTAATGCGTATTACATAAGACATAAAGGCGGCGGTTTCGAAATGCCGCCTTTTTTTTGCGACAGCTATCACCAGGAGATAGAATCAACCGCAAACAATGCTCTGCGCGGCATGAAAAGGATGACATCCGCCCTTCTCGCCTTTGCCCTATCTGAAGCTGCAATTATTCCGCCGTATGAAATAAAAAGATCCGCGTACGGAAAACCGTTTCTTCCAAATGAAAAAATTAAATTCTCATACTGCCATACAGAAGGATTATGCGCCGCGGTTATATCAGATTACGAATGCGGAATCGACGCGGAAAACATTAAAAGGAAGGCTTCTTTTGCAGAAATCTCATCACGCTTTTTTACTGCGGATGAAAAAGAATACCTTTCTTCTAGAAATTTTTCCAGCAAAGTCTTCTATGAAATCTGGACAAAAAAGGAAGCCTATTTGAAGTTTACAGGAAGAGGTCTGGCAGGCGGACTGAATTCATTTTCGGTTTTATCGCTTGAAAAGGAAAAAACAACATGCGTCAAAAAAGATGATTATATAATCAGCGTTTACGGGGAAAGCACTGCCGAAATCCGTGAAATAACTCCAGCCGGTCTTTTTATGAAACTTGGGATTAAGCTTTAAGAGCTTTTCTCATCATTCCGATTGCTTCGGAATATGAAGAAGAACCGAAAATTGCCGATCCTGAAACGAACGTATCGGCTCCCGCTGCGGCTATCATTGCGATATTCGATGCGGTTATTCCTCCGTCAACTTCAAGACGGATCTCCCTACCTGAATTTTTTATTTTCTCTCGCACAGTTTTAATCTTGGCAATCGATGAATCAATAAACTTCTGTCTGCCGAAACCAGGATTAACACTCATTACAAGAATCATGTCGACAATATCAATTATATAATCAAGACAATCGGGTGATGTTGACGGATTCAAAGATATTCCGGCTTTGCATCCCGAGTCTTTGATAAGACGCAGTGACCGGTCAAGATGCTCTGTCGATTCAGGATGTATAGTTATCCAGTCTGCTCCGGATTCTGCGAAATCTCCTATAAGACTATCGCACGGCTTTACCATCAAATGAACATCAATCGGAGCCTTTATTCCGTATTTTTTCAACGATGAACACACAAGCGGTCCTATTGTAAGGTTCGGAACATAATGATTGTCCATGACGTCAAAATGTATCCAGTCGCCGCCGGCTGAAATAACATCTTCGCACTCTTTTCCCAGACGGGAAAAATCGGCAGAAAGTATCGAAGGCGCAATCACGTACATAAATCCTCGCTTGTGATCAGTTTTATGAAAATACGTAAAGGCGTCAAATATTTTATCGAATCAGCCGCAACGTTCAATCAGCTTTTCAGATATCAGATACGCAGCCGGGCAATAAAGCGTATTCTGAGCTAGACGGGCAAGTTTAGGCTGCATATTTTTTTCGTCGGTATGCGGATATTCACGGCAAGCCCGCGGTCGTATCTCATAAACAGAACAAAGATTGTCTTCAAGAGCAAACGGACACGGCATCGACTTAAACACATGATCTCCGTCTTCATCCATGCGCAGATATTTTTCAACAAAATCTTTTCTGCGAAGTCCGCAGTGAGACGACATCTTTTCAATATCTGTTTCATTAAATAGCGGCCCGAGCTTTCTGCAGCAGTTCGCGCATTTAGTACAGTCAATATTTTCAAACACTTCAGCATGAATCGACTGAAGAATTCTGTCAAACGACTTAATGCTGCGCTTGGACAAAATACTCATTGATTTTTTTGTCTGATTATAGCGCGACTTCGCCTTTTCGAGAATGAGCAGATATTCTTTTTCCATATTACACCACAAGGATTATTCCGTTTTCACGAAGAAATGACCACTCCGAACTTTCAGTTAACGTAGTAAACCGCATATCTTTTTTGATTTCTGATAAAAGTATTTTTTTTCCGTAAAAAATATCAGCTTCATGCGCGATATGCAAAATCAATTCCGAATTTGATTCAGAGAATTCTATCGAGTCCGAACCCGATTTATCAGTCAACACAAGAAAATTTCTGCCGCGCTTTTTTTCAATTTCCAATACACCCGACAAATTCCATAAAATATATTTTCCTTCCAGAGGAAAATGATCTTCTGATTCATAAATTCTTTTAATTGAACCTGGTTTAATTCCGGGCTTCTTCACTGCAAAATCAAAAAAAGATGAAACGTGAGTTTCTATTCCGGAATACATATTATAACTATTAATCGCCGCACGTAAACCGTTTGAATATATTGAATAATCGCAGATATCACCCAAATATGCCGTTTCATTATTTGCAAAAGGATTCATTTTCCCCAGAGCTTTCACACCATATTCTTTTGAATTCATTCCCGAATCACTGTGAACTGTCATCGCATATCTGTGAAAATATGCAGACGTCAGATATCCGTTTTCAAACATTTGTCTTACCGTCTCAAGAGAATCTAAAATCTCCTGTTCTGTCTGCGTAGGAAAACCGTATATAAGATATGAATGAACCATTATTCCGGCATTTGTAAAATTAGCGCATGATGTAATCGCTTCTTCAAGAGTAACACCTTTTTTCATAAGTTCAAGAATTCGCCCGTTCGCCGCCTCAAGTCCGCCGCTTACACCGATACAGCCTGCAACAGAAAGAAGTCTTGCCATATCCAGCGAAAAACTTTTTTCAAAGCGGATATTACCCCACCAGCTTATGGAAAGTTTTCTCCTAATTAATTCCAGTGACAATTCGCGCAGCAAAGCCGGCGGCGCGGCTTCGTCTGTAAAATGAAAAGAATTTATTCCGGTTTCTTTCACTAACTTTTCTATTTTACCCGCCGCACCTTCTGAAGTTTCCGGTTCAAACCGGCAGATATAATCAAGTGAAGTATCGCAGAAAGCACATTTCTTCCAGTAACATCCGTGAGCAAGTGTCATCTTCAGATAAAAGTCCGAATTCCACATCGAAAGCATCGGATTGATATTGTCCGAAAGCATAAGATACCTAGTGGTATCTATATCCGAATAATCTGCATAAAAACCTTCATATATCTTTGCATCGGTTTCGTCCGAATCACGGAATAATATTTTCTCATCCTCAATCATAAATGTGCGCTTAAACGAATAAGATTCGCCGCGCACTTTTTTTATGATGTTGAGAAGAGGCTTCTCACCGTCATCAAGTGTCATATACTGAGCATAGTCAAAAAACTTCTTCTCTCTGATATTTCTAAGTTCGGTATTGACGAAACCGCCCCCGGCGCATCTTGTAATTTTCGGATAGTTATCCCTGACAAAACGGAGAGCGCGAAGTGCATTAACAAGTGTACCCGGAAAAGGTATGCTGACAGCAAAAACATCCGGATTGTATTTATCAATTTCAGCACGTAAAAGACTGTAATACATTTCTGTGATAATATTATCTTTAAGTACTTCATCTTCAACGGGAGCAAAAGTTTCAGCCGATACGGAAATTCTTTCGGCATACTTCGCAAGAGCAAATGAAGAATCTACTGTTTCTGAAATGAATCTTGCCATATCCGCAAGAAAAAATGTGCACATAATTCTTGCCCGCTCAATATCATTATCAGAAGAAACGCCTGAAAGAATAATCTGCGCACGTTCTCCGCTTTCAGGCAGAATACCTCCTCTGACTATTCTTCTTGCTGAAGCGGTGTTGCTTCGCTGCAGAAAATCCATTACAAAATCAGCCGAATCGGTAAAAGAATCTTTTACAATAAAAATCTTTTCGGAAAATTTTGTGCTGATGAATTGTTCAGCCGAATCAAATATTTTCCTCATTCCACCAGAAGAAAATACTTTATGAGCAAGCATGATACTCATATCAGCCTGATGCGCAGAATATCCAATCGATTTCAGGTAGCGGAGAAGATATCCCGCTGCTGGATACGGGCAATTAAACTGCGTAAACGGCGGCGTAATTATTAAAAGATCAGAACTCACAGTTCTACTTTAATTCCGTAATAGAATTCTTTCTGACCGTACTTGTCGAATCCGTTTGCAAAACCGGCATACACGGTATGGTTGAGAAAATATCCAGTTGTCATATCAAACATAATTTCACAGCCGGCGCTTCTATAATACTTTTTATCTTTTGAATCCTTCGAAGCGCTTGAATAAAGACGCGCCGCTTCAAAAAAAGGCCGGATATAATTTACATGATTAAAAACCGGAATTCTGTCAAACCCGTTATTCAGCCTGAAAAGAGGCATTATATATTCTGCCGTAATTGACTGATAGCGGTTGCCCCACACCTTGTCTTTTTCATATCCGCGTATACCGTCTTCCATATTGTCAAGACTGTTTGTGAAAACTTTTTTTGAACGGGCAAGGGAAAACGGCGAACTGAAATATTCATCAGCATTTGAATGACCGAACTTTCCGGTAAATGAAAAACAGTGATTATAAATAAATGAAGGAAGCCTTAATGAAAGTGCTCCGAAATAATTTTTAAGTTCAGAATCATCACCGAACTTCTTAGAATAATTTTCCGCATAACCGTGGAAAAAAAATCCGCGTTCTTTCGTAACTGAATAAGTAAACATCTCTGAGGTATTAAAGTCTAAAACAGCTTTTACTACACCCTTCTTTCCTTCAATCTCATAAACAACACCGTTTCTGTTATATTCCCAGAATGTTTTCCCCCGGGTATAATATAATCCGAGATTCGCCTGATATTTCATTTTCATATACGGAATCATAAGAATTCCCGAATATGAGTTTTCTGTTGTCCGTTTAGTATCCTCTTCAATATCATACGGAAAATCATTTTCTTTCCAGAACAGACGTTCATTCAGATATGATGCTCCGAGTGTAAACAAATGATTAAAATTATAGAGATATAATGCTGATACAGTTGATCTTTTCTGAGAAAAATCGTTAACAGAAAACAATGACAGATTGTGAATCAAAAGAGTATCGGAAAATTGGAAATAGGAATAAAGCGTATTATTATAGCCGCTCTCATCAGAAATTTTTTCACCCTGAAGCGAGAAAAGAAAAAGCCACATCCATGGAGAAACATTAAACAATGAATAATATTTTTTTTCTTCAAAAACCGCTTCAGCAGCATTATCACTTTCGATTGAATTATCAGCAGAAAATGATTTCTCCATGGGAAAAGATTCAGCAGCCGCAGGATAATTCATTATCCCCACTCCGTATCCGCCGTCTCCGAAAACAGTAAATGCCAGCTTATTGCCGTTTGGTGAAACATCGGATGAAAAAGCTCCGGTAAGCAGGTTGGTAAGCCTTGATGCCGTTCCTGATTTTATTTTTAACTCATAAAGATTAAAAATACCGGTTCTATCGGATGAAAAGACCAATTCAGAATCATTCTTCCATGCCGGAAACATGCAAAATGATCCCCTAATTGAATATTTTGACACCTTTAAATCTTCAATATTCAAAACTGCGATTACGGTCTTTCCCTGATTTTCTTTATCACGCATCGAATACGCAATTTTTTTACCATCGGGCGAAAATCTGCAATGGGAAATCTGAACGAAAGATTCTAATAATATTTTTTCATTTTTAAAATCACTGCCGCATACTGAAAGAACATACTTCCCTGCATCCTCGCTTATCATACAGACTTTGCCGTTTTTAACATCAATCCATGACGAACGTTTTTTCCGGACTGAAGCACTTTCTTTGCCTGACTTTTTTAAATCATAATACAATCGGCTGTTGCCGTATAATTCAAGCGAGTTATAGTAAAGATTCCCATCCTCTCCGGCAAAAGACTGACAGTACACAGTGTCTTCAATTTTTTTATCATAAAGAAATTTGGAATTCAGCTTGCGAAACCTTATTGATTCGCCCGTGTGAGGAGAATCTTTTACATAATACAAAGCGCTATCCGATTCAAACCGCGGATTTCCTGAATTAAATGAATATGGACAAACCAGATAAAACTTTGAAATTCCGGCAGATTCAATTTTTGCTTTTTCATTTGTAAACTCAGCAAGCTGAAACCTTTTCCATTCATCCCATGTATCCAGAAGAGACGCGCCGTACTGTTTACGGAAATTTCCGTACATCTGAAACGGAAAAATATTATGAGCATTAATTTCGAACTGCTCAGCGAACTGACCCTTTTCAAAATATGCCGAGTTCATATAATTTACAAAATACGCACCGTAGAGATAGGCTATGTTTCCCCCAGGCCATCCGGCATGCGAATTTGCTGCTTCAGAAAGTGAACGGTCATTGCCGGCAAGAAAATCAGTACGCACAATCATTCTTGCAAGAGAGCTTGAAAGTCTTCCGGAATTTTCGAGCTGTGATTCGCTATATACTGCGTTGCCTTCAAGCTGCCAAAGAGGAACAATAGCATTAGGAAATGCAACAAATCTTCCGGTAAAAATATATATAAATCTCCAGAAGCCGTACCGTTTATCCATATTCAGAATATGGGTGAACTCATGAACAAATACAGACTCAAGCCAGTTATTCATATTACCAATAGTATCTTCGGGCTGAGGCGACTTGAGATATATTCTTATAATATTATCAGGTGAAGGTGTAGCATAACCGTTTGAAATATCCATATCATCTGTCAGAACAATTTTAACTTTTGAATAAGGAATCCATTTCTGCGATTTCGTCAACGCGGGATAATGCTTCTCGGATATCAGAGCAAGTCGTGCGGCATACTTATAAAGATTATCCTCATAGATTATTTTAAAGTGATCAGTCTCTATATACTTATAACTTGCAGCATGAATTACTCCGAATGAACAAATCATGAAAAAAGCCGCAAACATTATTTTTCTAAACATAAAATTCCCCGTTATCTCAAGTTAAATCCATGGAGTAACATGAAAACATCTTTGATTGCCTTCATATATTATCATAATCTTATTTTCACGCTGAAGCTCAACAAGAGTCTCAGAGAGAATAGTCTTAAACTGACGGCGCAGAGAATCGCCGATCAGATAACCGGATCTTCTTCTTACGGATGATGCTTCTTCTGCCGACAGCTCATTAAAAGAAAAATCCGGAAGTGCATAGTAATCATCAAAAAATATATCAAAACTGACACCGTAGCTGTGTGTCGATTCATTTATGGCATTAACATTTGTTTTCTTCAACTCAGTTTGATAATCAGACACCCGAAGAGCTGAAGATACAGCAAAACTGACGCTCCCCTTTATATTTCTTTTTCTCAGATTCAAATCAAAACGTTTACAAATCAAATCAAGCGCCGATGCCGCTTCTTTCGTCAGATAACGGTTTTCCTTACTGACTCCGTAAAAATAATACTTCTGAGGAATAAGCTCGATATAATCCCCGTTTTTAATAAATGCTTCAGCCTGAGTCCTTGACTGCGAATGAAAACCGTATTTTTTCGCAAATGCCGCATGGCGCGGATATGAGCTCCTCATTTCAGCAATATCAGATCCCTTCCAGTCGTCAAATATCGGCGTCGAATCAATGACAGAATTCTCAAAAGCTCCGATATCATCCATAAACTCATTGACTTCCGAAATATACGCCTTCCGTTTCTCATACAGACGGAAAGATACACCGATTGACACGGCAATCATTAGAACAAATATAATAGAGACAGTTACAGCTTTTTTCATAAAACACCCCGCACTTTTTTAATAGACTTGCTTTTTTTGGCAACCATGATTCGTTAATTATTGTCTCTCTGCATATAAGCGGATTTCCGCACAGTTAAGGAGTGTTTATGAATACATCATCACAAGCCGCACAAGTGGTAATTGCG
>Ga0208940_1001831_pt1 | contig 21187 bp, 22 predicted proteins | sample AD_JPNNA6_MetaG_FD_184445 | JGI IMG/M metagenome (GOLD analysis project Ga0208940, IMG submission 184445) | Active sludge microbial communities of municipal wastewater-treating anaerobic digesters from Japan - AD_JPNNA6_MetaG (SPAdes) (version 2) | ecosystem: Engineered > Bioreactor > Anaerobic... | reverse complement strand
CAAATCGGCGAATGTCGCCTCCTTTCGACCGTTATGAGCAATTAGAAATGCCGTCTATTTGCGTTGTCAACCCGCTTTCGGGCGCTTTTGAATAGAAATCGTCTCTATTTGCGCAAAAACAAGGTCAGAAACTCCTGCTATGGCCTTTGGATCAGGCGGAGGAATGTCTATTTATGAGGGTGAGACCATCATCAACGATTCAAATATTATCGGCAACGAATCGGATTTTGGAGGAGGGGGCATAGAAAATAGTTATGGTGCAATAACTATCCTTGATAGTAAAATTGATTCTAATATCAGCTCTCGGGGAGGCGGGATTGCGTCCAATGGAGCTGATGTTATCATAACTATTCGCAACAGTTCAATCACAAATAATAGCTCTGATGGAACGGGGGGTGGGATTGACACTTACTATGGAACAATTTCATTAATCGAATCTACAATTAGCAATAATTCTGCTGCAACACGTGGTAGTGGTTTGCTTCTTGGAGATGAATCCGTTTTAAAAGTCAGTAACAGCACAATAAGTGGCAATGGATTGGTCATTCGAGGAAATGCTGAAATCTCGCATAGCACTATTGACAACCCGGGTAATGAAGGTATTAATCTTGAAGTAATGGGGGCAGCAAGCCTGCGGAATACCATCCTGGCGGCTAACTGCAGCAATAACATCACTTCATTAGGCTATAACCTGATAAGCGACCCAACAAATTGCGCTTTAGTGCCCGTGACAGGAGATGTGGTCGGATTGGATCCAATGCTCGCTGTGCTCGCAAATTACGGCGGAAATACAAACACCCATGCCTTACTTTCCAACAGCCCGGCTATTGATGCGGGTGTTTGTACAGATATTGGTGATGTAAATATTCTAACCGACCAACGCGGAGCTTCGCGACACGAAGCTTGCGACATCGGCGCTTATGAATATGCTGGAACGATTACGAACCTCTCTTCAGATAACAATCCAGCTTCAGTGGGAGAGACTGTATTGCTCACTGCAACAGTACTTAAAGGAGAACCAGAAGCAATTACAGGCGTAGTGATATTTTATGATCAATTTGGTATGCTAGGCTCCAGTACCCTGGATGTTTCGGGGCAAGCAGAGTGGACGTTAAGCGCGCTTTCGAGCGGCACGCATTTCATTACAGCAGAATACCAAGGTAACAGCGTTTTCGCAGGCAGCACATCTGAACTTCTGAAGCAGGTGGTTATTGGACCAATCTATTTACCACTCATTATTCGATAAATTTTGTTAAGCATAAATATTACCAGAGGAGTACCCCCATATGCCCAAGCAAGCCTATGCCTTTGAACCCGGCGGTGAAAAACGCCTGGAAATTTCATGGAAAGCCATGTGGAAGGAGACCACCGTCACCCTGGACGGCACTGTCCTTGGCGTGATCCCCGATGTCAAAGCTCTGCGGGCGGGTCAGGAGTTCCGCCTGGTGGATGGCTCCATCCTGAAGGTGCAGTTAGTTCAGGGTGCCTTTAACACCGAGCTGCGCGTGCTGCGCAGCGGAAAGCCACTGCCCGGCACCGCCTCAGACCCTGCGGCCCGGCTCAAGGGCGCCTATGGAATCCTCTTTTTCATTGCGGGCGTCAATATCATCCTGGGCCTGGCAGCCGCCGTGTTCCAGATCGAGTTCTTGCAGCAAATCGGCCTGGGCATCAGTTCCATCATCTTTGGCCTGATCTTCCTGGTGCTGGGCTTCTTCACCTGGCGCAAATCCAGCCTGGCGCTCATCCTGGCAATCGTCCTCTTTGCCCTCGATGCGATTCTGGGGGTGGTATTTTCGGTTTCTCAAGGCAGCACACCCAGCACCGGCAGCATTCTGGTCCGGATTGCCTTGTTAATTCCCATGATCCAGGGCGTTGGGGCGATTAAGGCGCTGAAACAGAAGCCCCAACCCAGCGCTAATCTGGAAATTTAACGATCTACCCATGAAGCAACCCGCTTTTTGGATTGCCCTGCTTTCAGCCTTGTTTTTTGGCGCGGCTACGCCCATCAGCAAGCCGCTGCTTGACCATCTGACCGGCTACCAGTTGGCCGGGCTGCTCTATCTGGGAGCGGCCATCGGCGTGGCTCTGCTGGTCATTCGGGAACGCCAATTTAAGCCGCCCTGGCAAATGGATGCTAAGAACCGGCTGCGCCTGCTGGGCGCGGTGGTTTTTGGCGGCATCATCGGCCCGCTGGCACTGCTTGCCGGGCTGCGCCTGGCTTCGGCCGCTTCGGTTTCCATGTGGCTCAATCTGGAGATGGTTGCCACGGCTGTGCTGGGACACCTGATTTTCAAAGATCACCTCACGCCCCGCAGTTGGCTTGCCGCGGGCGGCATTCTGCTGGCTGCGTTGATCCTTGCGGCCGGGGAGGGTGCCGCCGGGCTGCTGGCCGGATTGCTGGTAGCCCTGGCTTGCCTGTGCTGGGGCATGGATAATCATCTGACTGCCCTGATTGATGGCATCACCCCGGCGCAATCCACCCTGTGGAAGGGGCTGGCAGCCGGAGCCACCAACCTGATCATCGGCCTGACCCTGGCGCCGCTGACCGCTCCGGTGGGCAGCGTTTTAGGCGGGTTAGGTGTGGGGGTGGTGTCTTATGGGCTGAGTATTGTGCTGTACATCTCGTCTGCACAGCAGTTGGGCGCAACCCGCAGCCAGTTGATTTTTTCCAGTGCGCCGTTCTGGGGCGTCTTGCTGTCGGTTGTGCTGCTCGGCGAATCTTTTACCTGGCAGCATGGCCTGGCAGCGGGTTTGTTTGTGCTTTCCATTGCCTTGCTGTTCCAGGAGCAGCACGCCCATGTTCACACGCACTGGGAACAAGCACACGAACACCGCCACACGCACAGTGACGGGCACCACACCCATACGCACGCGGGCGAGGCCGTTCCCGAATGGCATTCTCACCCGCATTTCCACACTGCTCAAACGCATGCCCATTCACACTGGCCTGACCTGCATCACCGGCACACGCATCACGCAGAAAGTTGATTGGTTGACAACCTGATCACCCTGGCACAGGCCGGGGTGATTTTTTGAAAATTCCCCGCCCCGACTCGTTTGCGCTGTGGGGCGTATTACGCTACACTAATGTTATGCCGCCTGTCATTCACCTTGGAATTGCCGTCAGTGCTGTGCGCCCGCCGTTCACATACGCCGCGCTGGATGCTGACCGCCGGGTGGTGGCGCTGGCCCGGGGCAGTTTGGCCGATGCCTATGCCTATGCCGCCGGTCAGAATGCCGCCTGGGTTGCCATCAGCGCGCCCAGCCGCCCCAGCGCAGACTATATGTCGCGCGCGGAGGTGCGGGCGCAGTTCACCCCGCCGCCGCCTGCCGGGCGGCACCTGGGCCTGCGGGTTGCCGAGTACGAGCTGCAGCGCCGCGGCCTGGAGGTGACCCAGACGCCGCCGCATCCGCAGGATTCGCCGGTCTGGGTACGGCGCGGCTTTGCGCTCTATCAGAACCTGGAACAGGCGGGGTATCAGCCCTACCCGGCGGCAGAGGCCGCGCGCCAGTGGCTGGAGACGCATACCGAAAGCGTTTTTGCCGCCCTGCTGGGGCGGCTGCCCCTGCCCGCCCATACCCTCGAAGGCCGCCTGCAGCGCCAGCTGGCTTTGTTTGAGCAGCGCCTGCCCGTGGCTGACCCGATGGACTTTTTCGAAGAAATCACGCGGCACCGCCTGCTGCAAGGCGTGCTGCCGCTCAATCTGATTCACTCTGCCGCCGAGCTGAGCGCGCTGGCGGCGGCCCTGGTAGCCTGGATGGCTGCCCAGGCGCCCGAGCGGATGGTGCGCTTTGGGGTGCCCGCCGAAGGCGAAATTGTGCTGCCCGCTTCAGACTTCTTCCACACGCCCCCGGGGCCGGCTCAGCCGGCGCTGGCGCTGTTTCAGACGGCAGACGCCGGGCCGGAATAAGGCGCCGCGTTTTATAGGACGCACGCGGCCCTACCGGAATGCTGTAGGGGCGAGGCAAGACGACCCGGGCCATCATCAAATAGAACCGGCCTCGCCCTGGGTTACAGTTTAAACAGTCAACGCAGATGCGCCCCTACTATTTCTTAAAAGTAATTTCTACCAATCGCCAATCATCAATCTGAAATCTAAAATCCCAAACGCCACGCGGCGCAGATGCGGGCGTAGGTTGCCCCCAGGTCTTCGGGCAGCACCCGCGTTTCGCCAACGGCGCTCATAAAGTTGGTATCGCCGCCCCAGCGGGGCACAATGTGAAAATGCACATGCTCGGCCACGCCGGCGCCGGCCACCGCCCCCAGGTTGGCGCCCACATTGAACCCATCGGGGTGATACACCGCCCGCAGCACGCTCATGGCCTGAGTCATCAGCTCCATCAGCTCGGCGCGGGTGGCGGGGTCCACCAGCTCAAAGCTGGGCTGGTGATCGAAGGGCACCACCATCAAATGTCCGTTGTTGTAGGGGTAGCGGTTGAGCATCACCAGCGCCCGCGCGCTGCGGTGCACAATCAGATTTTCCGGGCCGTCTGGCTGGGCCAGCGCCAGGCAGAAAATGCAGCCCTTCGGACGGTCCGGCTGCTGGATGTACTTCATTCGCCAGGGTGAACATATATGCCGCATGGACTGATTTTAGCATAGATTGGATACCGCCGGTCTGGATTCCGGCGAACCAAAACGGCTCTCACAGCCAGGCTGTGAGAGCCGTTATCTCAATCTAATGCAGGGTTACAGCCCGGCGGCTGCGCGCAGCGCATCCACCCGGTCGGTGCGTTCCCAGGTCAGGTTCAGGTCATCGCGCCCAAAGTGACCATAGGCGGCCACCTGCCGGTAGATGGGGCGGCGCAGGTCCAGGTCACGGATGATGGCGCCGGGGCGCAGGTCGAAGATCTGCGTCACCAGGTCGGCAATGCGGTCATCGCTGATCTTGCCGGTGCCAAAGGTTTCCACGTTGACGCTCAGGGGGTGCGCCACGCCGATGGCGTAGGCCACCTGAATTTCGCAGCGGTCGGCCAGGCCAGCCGCCACAATGTTCTTGGCCACCCAGCGCGCCGCATAGGCCGCGGAGCGGTCCACCTTGGTCGGATCTTTGCCCGAGAAGGCGCCGCCGCCGTGCCGGCCCATGCCGCCGTAGGTATCCACAATGATTTTGCGCCCGGTCACGCCAGCATCGCCCATGGGGCCGCCAATCACAAACCGGCCGGTGGGGTTGACGAAGACCTTGAGCTGGTCATCGACCATTTCTTCGGGGATGGTGGGCTTGATCACATGCTCAAACACCGATTCGGTGATTTCGGCATGGCTGACCTCGGGGGCGTGCTGGGTGCTGATCAGCACCGTATCCACGCGCACGGGGCGGCCGTAGCGATATTCCACCGTCACCTGGCTCTTGCCATCGGGGCGCAGCCAGGGCAGTTGGCCGCTCTTGCGCACGGAGGCCAGTTTGCGCGTCAGGTTGTGGGCCAGGTAGATCGGCATGGGCATCAGGGCGGGGGTTTCGTTGCAGGCAAAGCCGAACATCATTCCCTGGTCGCCGGCGCCAATGGCTTCAATTTCGGCCTCGGTCATTTCGCCGGCCTTGGCTTCCAGCGCCTTATCCACGCCCATAGCAATATCGCCCGACTGGGCGCAGATGGCCGACTGCACCGCGCAGGTGTGACCATCAAAACCTTTTTCGCTGCTGTCATAACCGATTTCGGTGACCACGCGGCGCACCAGTTCGTCAAAGTTGACGAAGGCGCGGGTGGTGATCTCGCCCAGCACCATCACAAAGCCGGTTTTGGTGGCGGTTTCACAGGCCACGCGCGAGGTGGGGTCCTGCTCCAGGCAGGCGTCCAGCACGGCATCGCTCACCTGGTCGCAGAGCTTGTCGGGGTGGCCTTCGGTTACCGATTCGGAAGTGAACAGGTAATGGGCCGAGTTCATAAAAGTTGTGTTCATCATCTCTCCTATAGATAGAAATCGCCCCTTTTGGAGAGGGGCAATCCGATACATCGTGCGGTTAAGCCCTCTCATCTTCCAGGTTAATTATCTGCCGGATTTGGCACCTTGAATCGGGTTTGCCGATGTCAGGTTGTCGAGGCATCAAAGGGCCGGTCCCTCCGCCTCTCTGGATAAGAGCGCCATCAGGGGCTATTGAATTGGGACGTACTGAGTACGGATATTACCACAGGCACGCAGAGATGTCAAACCGGTTGGGGGCTGGCTGATGACTGAGTACCTAATTAGCTCCAGTGCCTTGAAATTCCACCTGCCAGATTCTCAGGGTGGTAGAGCTAAGGCTTCTCGGATCCACTGAAGACAAGGTGAGCAAATAAGCCCCACTAGGATCAAACATGATGAGGCGGATTGAATCAGTCACTGGCATTTGATACAAAATGGTCTCTGTATCTAACGACCAAAATAGAAGCTCTTTTCGATTGTACAGGGCGGCCCATATATGCCCTTCAGGATCAATTGTGGATCGCCCAATCTTGATTACCTCAGGATATTTTTGTTTGAGCGTGCACGTCTCCACATCCCAGCGTTCAAGGCCGTCATTACATTCAACCATCATTTCGTTTCGCGTTGGATTAAGCACTCCTCTTTCGCAACTCAAACTGGTGATTGAACACGTCACAGTATTGGATTGTGTATCCAGAACTCGAATGCCCATCCCTGAGCTGCCGTCAATGCCTGGAGCGCCTTCCAGGTTCACCAAAAGGTATCCATTATTATTCAAACTTGCCGATCTGACTATGCCACCAGTCGACAGGATATGCTTGCAGGCAGCGGCCTCAGTATCCCATACATACACATCAGCAGGTAAGGGCTCGGCTTCGTTTAAAAAGTTGGTTAAAGTATAAACTTTATTTTTATCGGTTAAGATTGCCATACCAATTCTTGAAGAATATAAAGTGGACTTCCCCGGAAAAAGTGGACACGATTAATGTCCTGAAGGTTGCTCGAATTCTGCCGGGCTGAGGTAGCCCAGAGCAGAATGCATTCTCTGGCGATTGTACCAAACTTCGATGAACTCGAAGATGGACGTTCGCGCTGCAGACCGGCTCTCAAATTGCTGGAAGGCACACTCTCCTTTCAAGGTGGCGTGAAAGCTTTCCATAGCGGCATTATCATAGCAGTTGCCGGTGCGGCTCATACTGATCTGGCAGTGGGCGGCTTCCAGCAGGCTCAGGTAGCTCTCACTGGTGTACTGACTGCCACGGTCAGTGTGATGGAGCAAATCCGCTGGTGGATGACGATTGAGTACCGCCATTTTCCAGGCCCTCTGCACCAGGCTGAGGTTCATGCGATCGCCCATTGCCCAACCCACAATCCGCCGCGAGTATAGGTCCAGGATCGAAGCCAGATACAACCAGCCTTCAGCAGTGTCGATGTAGGTAATATCCCCAACCCATTTCTGGTTTGGTCGGGTAGCCGTAAACGCTTGATTGAGGATATTCGGTGCCGTTCTGGCTCCAAGACGCTGTCTCGTGGTCTGTGGATGTCGTCTGAAGCTCCTCCGGGCCACAAGATGCGCACTGCGCATCAACTGTGCCACCCGGTGACGCCCACAGGCATATCCCTGACGGCGCAAATACCGCCAGAGCCGCGGGCTGCCATACACCCCGCGGTTGAGCACAAACGCCTTGCGGATCACGGCCAGTAAATCGATGTTTGCCTGTTCTCGCTGGCTCATCGGTCGTCTTTTCCAGGCATAATATCCGCTGCGCTGCACACCCAGCACCTTGCACATCCGCTTGACTGTGAATTCCTGTTCATGCGCTGCCATGAAGGCGTACTTCAGCCGCTTTTTCGTGAGAAGATACCGAGTACTTTTTTTAGGATTTCGCGCTCCTCTTCGGCATTGGCCAGCTCGCGCTGCAAGCGCCGGATCTCCGCTTTCGCAGCTTCCATATCGCTGGGACCAATTTGTGCCGCTTGGCCTTCTTCCTCCAGAACCTGATAGCGTCTGCGCCATTTCATCAACAGACCAGGGGTTATGCCCAGTTCTCGCTCGATCTGCCCGCTGCTCTTATCGCCACGCCGAAGCAGTTCTAAGGCTTCTAATTTGAACTCCCGTGAGTACTCGCGGTATTTCTTCTCGTTCATGTCTGATCTCCTGCTCTTGTTAGTTTACTCGATCAAGACATTTTCTGTGTCCACTTTTTCGGGGCAAGGCCAAAAGTGCATTGTTTCATCGTGTATGCAATCTCCCCTGTTTCCACATCAAGAAATGTAAGCACACCATTTGTAGGCAGGTAAACCACATATTTGCCATCAGAGGTAAAGGATAGGACTGTCGCAAAATCGGCATCAACAATCCATTTGGGACCTTCGGCGTTTAAAGGATAGAGGGCTATCACATCACGACGATCTTCCATCTGTCCGATCATGGCAACGGCTGTGCTGTCGGGCGCCCAGGCAAAATAAACTATATCAGTGAACTGGATTTCCTTGACCAGCTTTAATTTCTCATCTGGCGTGGGTGTGAGGGTTGGGGGAACCGGGCTGAGTGTGGCCGAGGCCATCGCCTCCGGCGTGGGCATGAGCGTGGGCGTGACACAGCCCGCCAGACAGATCAGCATGAATATGGCGATCAGGTAAGGTTTGTTTTTCATCGGCAGACAGACCATTTCTCCAAAGTCTTGCATGGGTGAATTATTCCGGTATACGTGTGACTGTTCCAAAACTGGTAAAAAATTTTGCAAAACACCACCTGTGGTAGTACTGATGCAATTTGTTACCGCTATATGTGCTGGCCGGGCCAAAAGCTACCAAAGTTGGAACGATCACGGGGGCTGCCACGGCTTTCACAAAGTCCAGGAAATGCTGTGGTGGACCCCAAAAACCGACAGGACACAAATGGAGAAGTAAGGTAGGCAGCATGAGAGAAAATTATCACCGGGGGGGGAGAACCCACCATCCCTGGGTGGGGGTTCTGAGATATAATTTTTGCATCAGGAAACCCCACCCGTGCCTCAATCTACCCGCAACCGCCGCACCATCCGCCTGCCCGGCTACGATTATACCCGGCCCGGCGGGTATTATGTGACCATCGTCACGCACGGCCGCGAACCCGTGTTGGGCGCGGTGACGGCTGGGGCGGTTGTGCTCTCCGCCGCGGGTGTGATTGTGCAAAAAGCCTGGCGCAGCCTGCCGCAGCATTTTACCAACATGAGGCTGGATGAATTTGTCGTCATGCCTAACCATGTGCATGGGATTATTTTGATCACGGATGACCATGATGGATTTCGTAGGGGCGAAGCATTGGATCAATCGGGTAGGGGCAGGTCTGGTGATACAATCATATTGCCCGCTCCAGGCCTAGACCTGCCCGGACAAACCCGCCACAGCGCCTCTGTCCAGGCGCATAGCGTGCCATCTGAGGGGCGGGGCAGGTCTGGTGATGGAATGGGCGAATCCCAGGTTAGCGTAGACCTGCCCCTACGCGCCGACCGAGGACTGCCAGAGATCATCCGGGCGTTCAAATCATTTTCAGCCCGCCAGATCAACCGGATGCAAAACACCCCCGGTCAGCCCTTCTGGCAGCGCAATTATTACGAACATATCATCCGCGATGAAACCGAATTACAGAAAATCCGCCGCTACATCCAGAGCAACCCCCTGCGGTGGGAACTGGACGCAGAAAACCCGCCCCCCCCTGAAAGACCCACCCTGAAAACCACCAGCCGAATCTTATCCTTTTGAAAGGATTTTGACATGGATACACTCACGCACTGGTTATGCTCCGGGCCGCCCTGGGCGGCTTACCGCACCCAGGTGGACCTGCTGAACCTGCCCGCCTCTGACCCGCAGGTGGCTGCGGCCCGTTTGACCATGCTGGCTGATCCCAAAGTTCAGGCTTTGGTGGCAGGCCTGGCCAACTGGCCGGGCGTGCCGCTCAACAGCCACAAATCCGCCGGGCACCCGCTGCACCAACTGGTCTTTCTGGCCGACCTGGGCCTGACGCGCGCCGACCCCGGCGTGGCGCCGTTCTGCGAGCGCGTCCTCAGCCAGCCCAGCGCGCAGGGGCCTTTCCCGGTGCTGATGAACATCCCGGCGCATTTTGGCGGCAGCGGCAAAGATGAGCTGGCCTGGGCGCTGTGTGATGCTCCGCTGCTGCTCTATGCCCTGGCGTGCTTCGGCTACGCGGAGCATCCGGCTGTGCAAAAGGCCGCCGAACACCTCGCCGGGCTGGGGCGCGCCAACGGCTGGCCCTGCGCCGTTTCGCCGGAGCTGGGGCGTTTTCGCGGCCCCGGCAGCAAGAGCGACCCCTGCCCCTATGCCAATCTGGTCATGCTCAAGGCGCTGGCGCAGCTTCCCGGCTGCCTGGATCATCCGGCGGTTCAACCCGGCCTGGAGACGGCCTTGACGCTCTGGGTAGAGCGGCGCGAGCGGCACCCCTACATGTTTTTCATGGGGGATGATTTCTGCAAACTGAAGGCCCCGCTGGTCTGGTACGATATTCTGCATGTGCTGGATGTTTTGAGCCGTTTCCCGGCCGCTCAGTCTGACCCCCGCCTGCAGGAGCTGGCCGCGCGGGTGCGCGCCAAAGCCGATGCCGAGGGGCGTTTCACCCCCGAATCGATCTGGACGGCCTGGAAAGATTGGGATTTTGGACAGAAGAAGCAGCCCTCCCCCTGGCTGACCTTGATTGCTGAACGCGCTCTGCGCCGCATGGCCTAGCGCCGCCGCACGCGCCAGGCGGCAAAAGCCAGCACCAGCGACATGGCCCCGCTGATCACCGTTCCCCAGAGCAGCCACAGGCGCGGCAGGGGGGCAGACTTGGGCTCAGGCGCCTCATAGGTCTGTGCCTGGGCGGTGGGCAGGGGCGCCGGCGCAGTCATCTGACCGCGTTCTTCGGCGGGAGCAACGCCCATAATGGGCTGCGAATTTTCATCAATCAGCGCCTTAGGCTGTTCGGTGGGTGCGGCGGTGGGTTCGGGCACGGCAGTTTCCTGCACGGGCAGCTCGGGGACGGGGGTGGCTGCAGGCGGGGGCGCCAGCAGGCCAATTTCGGGCGTGGGGGTGGGCATCAGGCGCGGGTCAGAAGGCTGTGGTTGGTCCGCCGCGGTGGGCTGGACCTCAGCGATCACGGCGGTATCACCGGGCGCAGAGTCGGCGGTGTAGTTTCCGTCGCCGCCGCCGCCCATGCCGCCCGCCCAGGCGCCTTCGCCTGGCTGCTGGCCCCACTGAATGATCGGCGGGGCCGCGTTGGGTTCTTCGGTAGCCGCCAGCAGGGGCGCCACGGCATCGGGGGCGGCTTCTTCGTAAGCCATTGGCGCCGTCGAAACGGGCATTTGGGCCATCTGGGGCAGCAGCCCAAAGACGGCCAACAGCACCGAAAGCGCCGCCGCCGCCACAGATGAGAGCCGCAGCGCCGAGAATAGCGGCGTCCGGCGGATTTTGGCTGCCATGGCGGGCGTCAGCGCAAAGCTGCGGGGGGCCCGCTTGCGCGGAATGCTGCGGAGAATGCGGCGCGTCTGCTGAAGCTGCAGCAGCGCCTGCGTCAATTCGGGTTCAGAATCGAGCCGGGTTTCCAGTTTGGCCCGCTGGCGCGGCGAAAGCGCTCCGTCCATATAGGCGGAGAGCAATTGCCAGTCCTGGGGGTTCAGCTTGCGGCTCATCGTTGTGGTTCCTCTATATGCAGACGGAACTGAGCGGGCAAAAGTTCCCCAAACCGCTGCAGGCAGTCGCGCAGGCGCAGCCGGGCGCGTGCCAGCCGGCTCTTGATGGTGCCCAGCGGCGACCGCACGGTATCGGCCACTTCGCTGTAATCCAGCCCTTCCAGGTCTACCAGCACAAGCACGGCCCTAAAATCGGGGGGCATGGCCTGCAGGCAGTGTTCAATGGCGTGTTCCAGCTCGCGCTGTTCCAGCGTCTCTTCGGGGCTGGCAGAGGGGTCAGCCAGCCAGGTAGGCGATTCGACCTCCTCCTCATCCTCCGGGTTGATCGGCTCCAGCGGGGTGGTGGGGCGGCGGTGGCGGCGGCGCAGTTCATCGTAGCAGGCGTTGGTCACCATGCGCATTACCCAGGCGCGGAACGACCCGCCGCGGTAATGGTTCAGATTGCGGTAAGCCGACAGGAACGCCGTCTGCGTGGCATCGGCGGCCGCGTCGTCATCGTTCAACATGCGGCAGGCCAGGTTAAAGGCCATCTCTTGGTGCGCCAGCACCAGCCGGTTGAACGCATTCAGATCACCCTCTCGGGCGGCAGCGACCATTGCCAGTTCGTCCATAAGGAGTATCGTATCTTAATTGATACAACCCGTCAAGCAAAGCGGGGCCAAGAATTCGGGCAGGCGAGGGCCCAACCCCCTCATTTGACCAGAACTGAACCTGCTGCCCAAGAGGGAGCGCTAAAACCATATAAATAAGACAATAATTACCTCAATACCCAAAATAGGGGATTGTATTCTTGATAAAACTGATGTATTATTAATCTTAGATTAATGAGCAGGGGACAAACACCCCCTGCTCATTCTTTGAATACTTCGTTTCGTTTTGGCCCCTTCGGGGCCGAAGGAGGAAGATTTATGAAGCACGTCCGTTTTTCGCTGCGCACCGCGCTCATTCTGGCAGCCCTGCTGCTGATTGTTCCGGGCATTACGGTGCTGGCGCAAGAGATCATCAGCAGTGCCGAGCTGGGCTATACGGCCCCGGTGCAGGCCCTGCCTGAGCAGATCATCGGCGACGACCCGGATGAAGATGGTTACACCGGGCCCATCACCATGGCTGACCCCAATGCTGATATCCCTCACAGCGGCGATGGGGCGGAGGTGGACCTTTCGCAGTTTGAGACCGATGGCGAGCCCCAGCCCGATGAAGACGCCTACTACGACCAGCCCGGCGTGAACGCCACCGTCGACGCGGGCTGGAGCCCCTTCTACTACATGTATGTTGCCGGATCCACCCTGCGGCAGCGTACCAGCGGCAATAACTGGCACGCTGGTGGCGGTGGCGGCTGTGTGTACACGGATAATACGATTAATATCCTTAACCTGGATGCCCAGTTCCCCGAAGGCGCCCGGATTGACTACCTGCGGATCTATTACTACGACACTTCAGCCAGCGACAGCACCGCCTGGATCACCTCTTATGACGGGGCAGGCGGCCTGAACGACCTGACCAATGTTTCGTCCTCCGGCGATAACGGTTACGGAACCAATTTGGGCGACTATCTGGGCCATGTGGTGGATAATTATACTAACCCCTACGTGCTGAACTGGCGGCCGTGGGTTGCCGATAATACGATGCAGCTTTGCGGTTTGCGGGTGGCCTACCGCCTGCCCACACCCTGATTCCGATCAACAGAATTTGAAGGAGCAACCTCATGAAACTTAAAAGATGGCAGTTCATTTTGAGCTTTGCCCTGCTGGCCGGTCTGTTGATTTCGGCAGCGGGCAGCGCCCTGGCCAACAACACCGCCCCCGCAGCCGCCCCTGCCCTGGTGCGCTCGGAGAACAGTGTGCTGGCGCCGCACCCCTTCTATTACTTGTTTGTGCCAGGCACTGCCCTGCGCCCTCGCGAAAGCGGTGCCCCCTGGGCCGATGATGGCAGCGGCGGCTGTATCTATTCAACAACCAGCGCGGGGGTCGTTTTTAATGTCGATGTACAGCTTCCGGAAGGGGCTGGCATTGATTATCTGCGCATATTCTATAATGACACCTCGGCCTCAGATTCTATTGCCTGGGTGACCTCTTACAATGGCGCAGGTGGATATGATGACCTTGTCAATGTCAGTTCCACCGGCTCCAGCGGCTTCGGCACCAGTTTGAGCGACTTCACACGCGTGATTGTGCATAACGCCAATGTGCCGCTGGTGCTGAACTGGCGGCCCAATGTGGCTGGCAGCACCATGCAGCTTTGCGGGCTGCGGATCGCCTATCACATGCCAGATTACTACACCTATCTGCCCAGCATTCTGCGCTAAGGAGATGACCCCATGAAACCCATTCATTTCTCACTGCGTACTGTTTTGCTCGCCGCCGCCCTGCTGCTGCTCATCCCCGGCGTGACCGTGCTGGCTCAAGAGATCATCACCAGCGCCGAGCCAGGCTATGTGAGCCCCGAGGCGGCTTTTGCCCCCAACCCCGCCGACCCCGATTATATTGACCCGGCCCTCAATGCTGCCGATCCCAACGTCACCTATTATTACACCTTTGTGGCGGGTTCCACCCTGCGGCCGCGCGACAGTACTGCTGACTGGCACATTGATTCAAGCGGCGGCTGCCTCTATACAAATGCGTCAGGTGAAATCTTCAATGTCGATTTGCAGCTGCCCGATGGCGCCACCATTGAGTACCTGCGCCTCTATTACTACGACACCTCGGCGAGCGACAGCCGCGCCTGGGTGACTTCTTACGATGGTGCAGGAAACTATGATGATTTGATTACCGTTGCCTCCACTGGCGACACCGGCTATGGCAACACGCTCAGCAGCTCCCCCAGCGTGGTTGTGGATACCTTGTCTAACAGCTACCTGTTGAACTGGCGGTCCTATACAGCGGGCAACACCTCGCAGCTTTGCGGTTTGCGGGTTTTCTACTCCACCAATCCATAACCAACCCTGTCAAACAAGACCGCCTGCCGAACCCGGCAGGCGGTTTAATTTTGGGCTAGTTGGCACCGTCGTAGGGCGGCGGGGTTTCGTGTTCTTCAATCTGCCGGCGCACCCACAGCAGCAGCACCTGGCCTTCGTCCGTGGTCAGGGCACGGGCGGCCAGAATGGGGGCGCGTTCTTCCAGGCCAATCTCGTTGCGGTAGTGCAGCCACATCACATCCTGATGCTGCCAGGTGCGGTGGCAGCGTTCTACCAGCGCCAGGCCGTTGAAGGTGCGCAGGTGCGTCACCGCCAGCCCGTAGAGGTTGGAAGCCTCGTTCAGCCCCAGCACCCAGCCATTAGATACCTCTTGAAAGGTGGGGGGCGGGCCTTCGATAATCGTAATCTTGTTATCCAGTTCCATAGCGCCGAATCATACCACAAAGTGAGGTATAATCCAGCCCGTTTGACCCGCGGGGGCCAACTATTTTGTCTGTTGGGAGAAGGATTGCTATGCCGCGTCGAAGTCTTAAGCGGTTGTACCAGGACGAGTTCCGAGGGTACACTTTTGCCCGGTTTCAGCAGGATTTGCTGGCCGGTTTGACGGTTTCTGCAGTGGCGCTGCCGCTGGCGCTGGCCTTTGGGGTGGCCTCGGGCGCCACGGCGGCTGCCGGGCTGGTCACAGCCATTATTGCGGGGTTCATCATCGGCGGGCTTTCGGGCGCGCCGTATCAGATCAGCGGGCCCACCGGCGCCATGAGCGCCGTGTTGATTGTGCTGGTGCAGAAGTACGGCCTGCAGGGCATCTGGATTGCCGGGCTGCTTTCGGGCGCGCTGCTGCTGGTCATCGGTTTGCTGCGGCTGGGGCGCTTCATCGCCTTCATCCCTGCGCCGGTGATCACCGGCTTTACCACCGGCATCGCGTTGATCATTTTCATCGGGCAGATTGATAATTTCCTGGGCGTCAAGACCGCCGCCAGCGAGTCGGCGCTCTTCAAACTGCTGGGCTACTTTAAGGGCGGCTTTACGCCCGACTGGCACGCCGTGGTGCTGGGGCTGGTGGTGGTGCTGACCATGCTGCTCTGGCCCAAAAAATTGAACGCCCGCTTCCCGGCCTCGCTGCTGGGCATCATCCTGGCTACAGGTTTGAACGCCCTCGTCAAGTGGGATGTGGCCCAGATTGGCGCCATTCCGCAGACGCTGCTGCTGGCCGACCGCTTCAATCCGCTGACCTTTGACTGGTCAACCCTGCCGGAGTTCATTGCCCCCGCGCTGACCATTACCGCGCTGGGCGCCATCGAGTCGCTGCTGTGCGGGGCGGTGGCCTCCAATATGACGGGCATCCGGCTGCAGGCCAATCAGGAGCTGGTTGGGCAGGGCATCGGCAACATGCTCATTCCGTTCTTCGGCGGCGTGCCGGCCACGGCCGCCATTGCCCGATCCAGCGTGGGCATCAAATCGGGCGGGCAGACCCGCCTGGTCAGCATTATTCACGCGGTGGGGCTGCTGCTGTCCATGTTCCTGCTGGCGCCGGTGATGGCCCGTGTGCCGCTGGCCGCGCTGGCGGGCGTGCTGCTGGTGACGGCCTGGCGCATGAACGAATGGGATGCCATCCGCTTTATGTTTGGCAAGCGCTTCAAGACCGCCATGCTGGCCTTCACCATCACCATGCTGGCGACCATCACGCTCGATTTGACCCAGGCCATCCTTATCGGCTCGCTGATTGCGGCGGGCATCTTCCTGAGCCAGATTGCCAACATTGATATTACCGTACAGGATGTGGACCCCGCCAAACTGCGCGCCAAGGGCATTGAGGCCGAGGGCAAATGCGCGCACGTCAAGGTGGCGTTTGTGACCGGCCCGTTGTTTTTTGCTGCCACGGGCAACTTCAACGAGGCTTTTGCCAGCCTGGGCGATACCCACGCGCTGATTCTTTCGCTGCGCGGCATGCCGGTCATTGATGTGGCCGGGGTGGAGGCCATTCACCGGCTGCACGAAAAACTGCACCGCCGCGGCGGCACGTTGATGCTGGCGGGTGTGCACGAGAATGTGATGACCATGCTGCGGCGCAGCGGTCTGGTGGATGAGATTGGCGCGGCCAATTTCTTCTGGAGCAGCGATCAGGCCATTGTGGAGGCCGAGCACCGCGGCTGTGGTTTCTGCGGCCTGCCGCTGACCGCCCCCGGCTCTGACCAGATCTGAGCGCACTGCGCGCGGCCAGATCTGCTGGCGAGAAATGTAAGGGCGAGGCAGGCCATTTGCGACCCTGGTGCAATGTGGCTGCGCCTCGCCCGACTTGTGGTGGGCTCTATCCGCGGCGCAGATGCCGCTCAGCGTTCCTGCCCGCTGCTGGAATTCTTTGCGCCTTGGCGTTAACTTCATCTCAGGGCGCCCAGCCTGTTCAGGCTGCACACACATAAGTGCGCCCCTACATCAACCTGAAGGCCAAATCCTAAATCCCAAATCTAAAATCTGAAATTTCCCTCAGGGTTTGCTTTCCAGCGGGCAGAAGGTGCCCGAGTCTTCAGCCTCGGCATCCAGCGAGAAGGCCACCTCGCCGTAGCCGGCCCAGGGGGACGAAAAATCACAGTTGGGGATCTGGCGGGGGGCGTAATAGGTCAGGGTGTTCAGGCGGGTGTTTTTGGTGTAGGCCACGCTGAAGGTCGTCTCGTCTGAGGGCAGCTCCTGCTCAAACGTCATCTCAATCTGCGGATAGACCACCCGCACCACGGCCCGGCGCACCTCGGCCTGTTCGTGGCAGACGTACAGCGCATCCGGTTCGCCAAAGCGGTCAATCAGCTCGCCCAGCTTGAACCGCTGGCCCGGTTTGAGTGCCTCAAAATTAAAGCTGATCTCGCTGATGAGGCCCTGGCTGTCGGCGCGAAGATCCACATTGACCTCGGGCTGGTCGAAATAGACGAGCAGGGTCTGGGCAGTCTCAATCACGCCCACATAGGCGGGCGTGGGGGCGCCGCTGGCGGGGTCTTGCATGGCCTGGACCAGGGTTTGCGCCTCGGCAAAGGTGGTGACGCCCGGCGTGATGCCGCGCCAGCAGGGCGCGGTGCAGTCGGCGGAGCTGATGATTTCTTCCAGGGCAGCCGGCTGCCCCACCCAGGTGCAGGCGCTCAGCGCCAGCAGGCTCAGACAGAAGCAGATGACCCAGAGCGTTCTTTTTTGCATTTTAATAACCTCTTTGTAAATCAACCTAAACCCCACAACGCCGCCGCCCAGACCAGCCCAAAGCTGACCCAGGCAAAGATCCGTGCTGCCCGGCTTTGCCGGATGCTGATTTCCTGCATCAGATAGACGGAGCGGGTGGTGAAGTACACCATGAAAAACAGCAGACTGACGCCCAGGTATTCCCCCAGGCGCTCCATGCCCTGATGGCGCAGCGGCGACTCGGCGGTGATGAACTCCCAGGCGGCGGTGTAGGTCAGGGCGGTAAAGGCCAGCAGCAGCAGGTCGCCGGCCAGGTCCATCAATATTTCTTTGAGCGTCAGCCGGGTTCCGGCGGGCGGCGACAGCCAGCGGTTCAGTCGGGCGCCAAAGCGCGCCTCGGCGGGGGCCAGGGCGGCCGCACCGACGCCGGTGCCGATCATCAGCACCACCAAGAAGGCCTCTTTGATCAGCACCACAAAGAACAGCGGCAGCAACAGCCAATCGCCGGGCGTGGCTGCAGCGCGGCCCACCCAGCCCCACAGGTCAAAGGCAATCAGGGTCAGCATGGCGGCGGCGCCCAGGTGCAGCACCGGCACCAGCACCAGGGCCGCGACCTTTGCATTCTCCCGGCAGCCGTTGGGCTGGCTGATGTCAGGGTTTTGCCGGGCAAAGAAGGCGCTGGCGGGCCGCTTGAGCAGCAGCCCGGCCAGTTCAAACAGTTGACTACCCAGCAGCAGCGCACCCAGCAGCCAATCGGGGCGGTGTGTCTGTTCGGCAGTGACCATGCGCTGCAGGAGGACCGGCTGCAGCCACCCCAGGTAGACGGCGAACAGCAGGTTGAGCCAGACGAAGCGAAAACGCAGCAGCACAGACAGCAGTCGCATGCTGCGATTATATCAGGCCTGAAGCCTGCCGCTTGCCCAAACCGCCTACGGTGCTATGAAGGGGAAATCTCCGGCGCAGGTGAAGCCAACCGGCGCCTGGGGGTCAGAGTAGCTGTACTCGTCCACATACAGCGTTACAATGCCAACGCTCAGTCCGGTGAGGGTGTAAATATCGAGGATGGTCTCGCCGTAAGGCTCAGAGCCCAGCCGGAGATAGGTCAGCTTTTCGCCATTGGGGCCGCGCAGATTATCCAAAAAGGCACGTTCGCGCGCCGGGCCGCCAAAGGCATCGCCGCCCACCCGGATGGGGTTATCCTCGGTGTAGCCGTAGGTCTCGTCGGTGGCGATCACGCAGGGGCTGGAGCCGACGGTGACCGTGGGCAGGTAGGCTCCGCCTTCCAGCAGTTCAACCGAATCCAGCAGGGTTTGAAAATCGGCTGCGCCGCGGTCGGCCCAGAGCGTGGGGGTGGCAGCCTGTACAGCCATGCCCAGGCCAAGCACAAAACGCCGGTCTGGCAGCAGGATGATAGCCGTGCGCCCGGCAACCTCGTTGCCCATGGCGGTGCCGGTGTAGTTATAAGCAATGCCAGCCTCTCCGGCCAGGGTCATGGCCTCTACCGGGGCGAGGGTATAGCTGCCATCCATCTCCTCAAACACCGACTGGAGGTACTCGTTGAGCAGCGAATCGGCAGTATCGCCATAGTCAGCCAGGCTCCCGGCCAGAGACAGCACAATGTTGGCATCATTTGGCGACATGAACACAAAGCGATCATCATGATCCATGTCGTAATCCGGCAGGGTGCGGAAGGAGTAGCCACCCAGGAACAACTCAATGGTTTCGCCGCCGTTGGGCCGGGGGGTGGCGGTGGGCCGGGGGATAGAAGTGGGTTTGGCCGTGGGGGTGGCTGTGGGGGCGGGCGTATCGGTGGGCACCGGCGTGGCCGTGGGCGCGGGGGTTTCGGTGGGTGTCAGGCGGGGCATCAGCCCGCAGGCCAGGCTGACCAGCAGGATGAGCGGTATAAGAAAGAGCAGGCGGGTGTGTTTATTCATCGTTTCCTTCCCTGAGGTGAAATGTTACTGTCATTATACTGAGTTTTGCCGCGCCCCACTGCCGCTTGCAATCCTGAGTAAAGTCACCTGCCGGGATGACATTTGGTATTATACTGTCCGTCTAAACGGTATAGAATGAGATATTATCTGTCTGACGTCAGGAAAATATTTATGTCCACTGAAAATGAAGCCATCCTCTCAGCCCAGAGCGCTGAAGCGCATAAAGAAAAAAATCACGCCGCGCTGACCTCGGTGATTGCCGCTGTCGGCCTGACGGCCTTCAAGATCGTGGTCGGCCTGCTGACCAACAGCCTGGGCATTTTGGCCGAGGCGGCCCACTCTGCGCTGGATCTGGTGGCCGCGCTGGTCACCTTTTTCGCAGTGCGCATTTCGGGCAAGCCCGCCGACCCCGAACACAACTACGGGCATGGCAAAATTGAAAATCTCTCAGCCCTGTTTGAAACCCTGCTGCTGCTGGCCACCTGTGTCTGGATTATTTACGAGGCCATCCAGCGGCTCTTCTTCCGCACTGCCGAGGTGGAACTGTCGATCTGGGCCTTTATTGTGATGGCCACTTCGATTGTGATTGACTGGGGCCGTTCCCGGGTGCTGTACCGCGCGGCCCGCAAGCACAACAGCCAGGCGCTGGAGGCCGATGCCCTGCACTTCAGCACCGATATCTGGTCATCCAGCGTGGTCATCCTGGGCCTGGTGTGCGTCTGGCTGGCGAGCAAGTTTTCTGCCCTGGCCTGGCTGCACAGTGCCGATGCCGTGGCGGCCCTGGGTGTGGCGCTCATTGTGATTTACGTCAGCATTGAACTGGGCATGCGCACCATTCAAGGCCTGCTGGACACCGCCCCCAAGGGCCTGGCCGCGAAGATTGATGCGGCTGTGGCGGCGCTCCCCGGAATCGTCAACTGCCACCATACCCGCCTGCGCCAATCTGGCCCCAACCTGTTTGTGGATGTGCATATTCTGGTGGATGGCAATCTGACCCTGGCCGAAGCCCACGAGCTGACCGAGCGGGTGGAGCAGGCCATTCAGCAAATTGCGCCCGGCGCCGATGTGACCGTGCACCCCGAACCGGCTGGCACAACTGAAGACGTGCGCTTTAAGCTTTAATAATGTAGATGCTGGTCAGGGAGTGTGACGGCTCATTAAAGCGAATTTAATCATTCCTATTCCCAAAACACCGCAACCTGGGATATACTGACATCAGGATATCCCCCATTTCGGGGGGAAAGGATGGCTGCTTTCAGATGAAAACCCGGCTTTTGAATATCCTGACGGTTTTGCTGCTGGTTGGCGCAGTGATTGCCGCCGTGGTGATGCTTTCGATATTCAACAACCCCACCAATCCCATCAATCCCTTCCCGCCGCCTACCACCGCGCCAACGCTGTTTGTCCCCAGCCCCACGGTGACCCAGACCCCCATCCCGCCCACCTATACCCCCATTCCGCCAACCGCCACCTTCACGCTGCGGCCCAGTTCCACCCTGCCGCCCACCATCACGCCCTACGGCATGCCCACCGAGACGCCCACCTTCACCATCACCCCCACGGTCACTGCCACCAACACCCCCATGCCCACCAGCAGCCCCACAACGCT
>Ga0208940_1001825_pt1 | contig 21261 bp, 23 predicted proteins | sample AD_JPNNA6_MetaG_FD_184445 | JGI IMG/M metagenome (GOLD analysis project Ga0208940, IMG submission 184445) | Active sludge microbial communities of municipal wastewater-treating anaerobic digesters from Japan - AD_JPNNA6_MetaG (SPAdes) (version 2) | ecosystem: Engineered > Bioreactor > Anaerobic... | reverse complement strand
CTCATCACTTTGAAAGCGCTGTCCGGCATGTTCTTTACATAAGAACTCATCATTGAAATATCCGAAAACACAAAACTCAGGGGTTTTTTACGGTCAATTTTTTTAATTGAATATATCTTCTCTATCGCGTTTTTACATCTGATATCGCAGGCATAAGCATAAACGGTATCGGTAGGATAAATGATAACTCCGCCTTTCCGTAGAATTTCCGCGGCTTGGACAACAACCCTTGCCTTGACGTATTTTTCATCGACTTCAATGAACATGTTCCTTTTTTGCGGACGAAAAAACGTCCGTCAAGAAATAATTTGTTGTCAAATTTAAACACATTTCATCAAACTGTCGATATGGACAGTTACGCCTTATTAAGCAGGCTGATAACAAAAGTTAAAACCAGCCGTCCGGAAAATGATACAGACCTCATAACAAAAGCTTTCGCTTTCGCTGAAAGTGCGCACGAAAATCAGAAACGGCGTTCGGGCGAACCATACATAATTCACCCCGTAGAATCAGCTGTTATTCTTTCTGACCTCAAAATGGACACCGCAACGATAGCAGCTGCACTTCTTCATGACGTTGTTGAAGACACCAAGTTTTCAATTGAAGATATTAAAACGGAATTCGGTCAGGAAATCGCGGATCTCGTTGACGGCGTTACAAAAATTTCATCATTAAATGAAAAAACCAAACAGCGCGATCAGGCCGAAACACTCAGAAAAATGCTGATGGCGACGATAAAAGACGCACGTGTAATAATCATTAAGCTTGCGGACAGAACCCACAACATGCGCACAATTTCGGCGATGCCGCGGGCAAAACAGGAAAGAATAGCCCAGGAAGTATTTGATATCTACGCGCCTCTTGCCGGACGATTGGGTATCTCTCAGATGAGATCCGAACTTGAAGACCTTGCCTTTGAAGTAATTTATCCCGAAGAATACAACGAACTTAAAACAAAGATATCAGAACGCCGCGAAGAAATGGAAGCCTACATTGAATACATTCAGTCGGAACTATCATCCGCAATTCACAAATCAGGAATGAGCGCTAATATCACTGGAAGAGTAAAACACTACTATTCAATTTACAAAAAACTAAAAGCGCAGAACAAGTCTCTCGACGACATATATGATATCCGGGCAGTACGCGTTCTTACTGATGAAGTCAAATCATGTTACGCGATTCTCGGAATAGTACATACGCTCTGGTCTCCGATTCCGGCACGCTTTAAGGATTACATTGCGGTTCCGAAATCAAATCTTTATCAGTCTCTTCATACAACCGTTACCGGACCCGATAATCACTTTCTAGAGATTCAGATACGGACTTTTGAAATGGATAGAACTGCCGAAATAGGAATCGCCGCTCACTGGGCATATAAAGAAAAAGTTAATGCCGCGAACGAAAACGTCAAATACGTATCACTGCTTCAGGACATAAAAAAATGGCGCGATGAAATCAAAAATACCAGAGAGTTCATGACAGAACTCAAAATGGATCTTTATAAGGAAGAGATTTTCGCATTCACTCCAAACGGAAAAATTATCAAACTTCCTTTCGGCGCGACTCCTGTTGATTTCGCATATTCAATTCATTCCGAAGTCGGAAATCACTGCTCGGGAGCAAGAATAAACAACAAACTGGTTCCGCTGAAAACGGAAATTCAAAACGGGGACATTGTCGAAATTATAACAACCGCGAACAAAGGCCCGACAGAGTCATGGCTTAAATTCGTCAAATCATCCGGCGCAAGAAACAAAATCAAAAGCTGGCTTAACCATAAGAAGAAAGAAACTTTGCCTGATTCACAGGAAGAAAAAAAAGAAAAAGCGCAGAAACAGACAAGAGTATCCGTTCCTCAGAACGAACTCATCAAGATATCAAAGCTTTCGAACAAAAATAAATCTTCTGTTATAGTCGACGGAAATTCAAATGTTTTGATATCACTTGCTCAATGCTGTCAGCCGATTCCGGGTGATGAAGTTATCGGATTTATAACGCGTGGCAAGGGCATTTCCGTTCATAAGAAAAACTGTGCATCCATAAAACGTCTTGCGCACTCAAGCGAACGCTTCATAAAAATCGTCTGGGCGGAATCAGCCGGTTCTCATCCGGTCAAAATAGCCGTCGAAGCAGAAGACAGACCGAATCTTCTCAAAGACATAACCGATAAAATATATCAGATGAATGTTAATATTGTCAAAATGGAAGGTGAAGCAACCAAGAGCGGCAATGCCGAAATGCGCTTCGTCATTGAAGTAAAATCAATAGAAGAACTGAATGCAATTCTCAAGAAAATACGTGAAACCAAAAATGTCCTTAAGGCATTCAAGGTAAATGAAAAGGTTGTTATCAAGCAATGAAGGTTTTTTTAGGTTCAGCAAGTCCGCGCAGAAAAGATATTCTTTCCCTTTTCATAAAAGACTTTGAAATATTAAAACCTTCTGCGGATGAAAGCGTTCTTGAGGGCGAAAGTCCCGAATTCTACTCAATGCGCATTGGGATCGAAAAATGCCTGGCATGTCTTTCGTCAATTAAAGACAATGAATTTCTCCTGATTACATCTGATACGATTGTGGCTTTAGATGATATCATACTTGGAAAACCCAAAGACAAAGCTGATGCAATAAAAACACTTCAAATGCTTTCCGGAAAAACACACAGGGTAATATCTTCGCTGACTTTGCACTATTCAAAGAATTCAGAATACAGACGCGACACGCAGATTGAAACAACTTTTGTAAAATTTAAAAATCTGAGCAGCTCAGACATCGAAACATACATGACTAATGTCAACTGCATGGACAAAGCCGGGTCATATGCCATTCAAGAAATGGGCAGTTTGATCATAGACAGCATATCCGGATCTCACTCCTCGGTAGTCGGTTTTCCTTCAGGTCTTTTTTTCAGGATGCTGGCTGAAATGAATATTGCCGGCAGGTTTCTGGAACTTTGAAAAAATATTGACTTTTTCAGCAAAATGAACCAGAATCTATTGTATTTCCGTAATCAGTTGAAAAAGTATAATGCGAGAGGTAATCATGTTTAAACGTAAACAGTATATTATAGACAAAGGAATTCAGCTCAGAACTACTTTCACTGCGATCGGATTTACTTTCCTCTGCGTAACACTTTTTATAGTTCTAATGGGCGTCTACATAAATGAAACAAACAAGCGTATTAGAAATATAATAATAACTGAAGATCAGATTTTTCAGGTTTTGACAACCGTTACTGATACAGGATCCGAAGAACAAAGCGCAATGAATGTTGAAATGGCACGCCAGCATCAGACAAACATGAAAACAGTAACAGACATGGTTGATTTAAACATTTGGATAATATGGGGAATCATTGCCGCAGTATTTTTGAGCGGAATAATTTTCTTTTTCATACTTATCATTCAGACTCACAGAATCGCGGGTCCGATTTATGTAATGACCTATTATATGAAGGAATTCCTTGACGGAAGAAAGCATGAGCATCTCCGCCCTCTTCGAAAACATGACCAGTTGAAGGATTTTTATCAGTTATTCAAGGAATTTATGGCAACAGTCAATTCGGGAAAAACTGCAAAGCTTACAGCTCCGGCAGTAAAAAAGGCAGTCAAAAAAACAACCGCAAAAAAGACAGCAGCAAAGAAAAAATAAATTTCACTAATACCGGATTCTTATTAAGTTAAGAATCCGGAAAAATTCATCTTCCGCCCGAGAAAAACCTTTTGTCAATATCAGCAAGATCCCGCTTTACGCGGTCTTTGAGAGGCGAGTTTGAAAAGAACTGTTCTCCCGAATCGCTTTTCTCAATAAACTTACGGTAGAGGCTTCTTGCCTTTTCAAGATCGCGGAGCATTTTATCTTTCTCATAAACTTTAGCAAGATTATAATACGCGTCATCGACCATTTCACGGTCAGAATAATTTTTTATTACATTTAAGAGATTATCAACCGCAAGATTTCCGTTTCCCTGAAACAGATTGGTCTTCGATAGATTAATAAGAGCGTCATCCGCAAGATCGTGTGAAGGAAATTGCGAAGCCACACGATGAAATCTTTCAGAAGCATTCACATAATCCTTCATTGCAAAAAATATCTGACCCGAAAGGAATAATGCCGCCGGAAACTCTCCTGAAGTTTGAGGAATAAGATCAAGAGAGGCAAACGCGTCCTTATTGTTTCCGCTTTTCATATAAGCACGGGCAAGCCACTGATTTGCCATATCAAGATAAATGCTCTGCGGAAATTTCTCCTTCAGCTGTTTAAACTTTTCAATCGAAGCCGCGAAATTGGATGAATTATAAAGCATAATTCCGCTTTCAAGAACAGCTTTGTCCTCGCTGGCCGGAGAATTCATCAGAATATTTTTATTGTCATCGCTTTTCTTCGCCGAAGCCGAACCTTTTTTCTGAGCGGATTTCTTCGGCTGTTTCTTCTGAGACGAAACAGCCCCGCCATTTTTAGTTTTAGCCTGGTTTACTTTTTTAGGTGATGTTTCAGCTTTTTGAACCGGCTCGGCAGGTTCGGTCAAAGGAATATCTGACTGCTGAGGTTCTGCAACATACATCGGCTCTTTCAGTTTCTGATTTTTTTCTTTAGCCTTGTCTTTTTCGTAAACATCTTTGTTTAAATTCTCAGAACGCTTTTCTTCATTCTTTATACGTGAATCCTGTGTTTGCGTCTGAACAACTTCAACGCTGTCCGCCAGAATGATGAATGGAAAAATAAGAAGTAAATAAATAATATGTCTCATTCGACAATCATATCACGGTCTTTCATCGGCGCAAGCGTATTTTCATCGCTTTTCACCCGGCTTTCCTTGACTGGTTTAGGTTTTTCTTTAGGTGAATCAAGGGGTGCAGTTTTATCTTTCTGAATCACTTTAGGCTTGGATTCACCCATACGCGACGATCTTTCTACACGTGTAACTTCAGATTCGGTTTTTGAACTGTCCATATGCGGAATTTCAGCGAGACGGTCGGCATCCGATGATGATGAAAACGGTTCTTTTACTTTTACATCTTTGTCGGCTTCGACTACAAACTCACGGGATTCCGGAAGAAGACGTTCATTTGTGCGGTTTTCGAATTTCGGATAATCGGATGTTTTACGCTCTGAGAGATATTCTGCCTCAGTAACACCTGAAAACTCAGGGTCATCACCGCGTTCAAGACGGCGTTCTATTTCAAACACATCATCAGTCTCATTTATTATTTTTATACCTGATTTATGAGCAGCATTTCTTCCGGAAACTATTCCGTAAATAAGACCGGCAACAACACCGATGAAGATAAATGTAAAAAAAATCTGCCTGATCAGCAGAACATTTCTTTTCGGAATTCCGTTTATTATTCTATCAACTGCGGAAAGAATTTTATTCAAAATTTCCATGATCACCTGCTTCCGTCTATGATAAAAATCACACGGCATTTTTTCAAGTTTAATATGCTTCTGGGATCACTGAGTATTCTTTTTATATCGCGATGAAGAATAACGGGATTACCTTTAAGACCTCTGACAGCAGGAGCAATATACGGACTGTCTCCCGCTTTCTTATGTCTTTCTGCTTCTTTTTCACTGAAACAATACGTTACCAGACCTTCACGAACTGCATAAGCCGGATTTATAAAATATCTGCCGTAAACTTCCAATCCGTCTTCATCATAAACAGAAGGGAGAATCATCGGAGAAACTTCAATTCCGCGCGCGTCAATTATCAGAGATGAATAATATGTCGGAAGAGCCTTGTCGTTTGGAACAGGAAAATCCTCATTCGGAAAATCAAGCGGAAGAGCCCGTATCAGTTCGGAAATTTTCAGTTCAGCCGATGTCTTTGCTGAAAAAAAATCTTTGGGCTGTTCACGCAGTTTTATTTTCTCATCTAAAATTTCGGCGAGTTTTTCCTGAGCTTCGGAATTAGATTTAACGAATTCACCGATCGTTCTATCAGAATCTAGACGGATGCGGTTAACCAGAAACGCAATTTTTTCACGTGCATTTTCACTCGCCGCCGCACCAGCACTCATCCGTTCGCCGTTAAGCGAACGCTTCTCTCGGGCAAAATCAAGCGGAACTCCGCTGCGGTCATATTTTGCGGAATAATGACTTTCAGCCCTTATAATCCCGTTCTGCCACAGAACTGAGGCGGAATCCTTGGGTTTATAGGCCGCAAAAACAGACGATGATAATAAAATTACAAAAAGGAACAATATTTTTATGGTGCTCACTCTTACTCTCAAAACGGTTTAATTAAGCCGGATAAGAACCGCTCGATTGATTATCGGAATAAACACACATAAAAATAAACTTAAGAGAAATTAATTAATAGTTATATTTCCGGACTTTTCTTCTTCACACATGGATTTTTTCCAGCCAGTTCCGCCCGAAATTTTTACTTTTCCGTTTCCGACAGAATATATTCGAGCAGAAGGAATCGCGTCAACACCGGTAATTTCTACTGTTGATTCGTCTTCCGCAGTTATTGACGGAAAAGAACCGTCTTCGGCAAGCGTAACGCCGTTGAGCTTCAAAACCGCAGTATCATAAGCCTGCGCAAGATCGGCAAGAAGAGTCACATTTGCACCGAATGTCAATGTCGCGCCGTCCCAAACATTCGCCTCAACTACTTTTACTGTTCCGCTGAATGTTACGCTTGAAGTACTTCCGGACACATACGTATTGATGTAAGTTATCTGAGAATCAGTAAATGAGAATTTCAATGAACTGACATTAATGTTTCCAGTTTGAAGTGAATCTGAAGTTATATTATCATTTATAGTAACATCTCCCACATCTTCAAGATGCAATGCCAGAACAATGTCAGTTGCGTCCTTTACGCGAAGATCAGTGCTTCCCGCTATATCGAGCTGAAAGCCCCATACATCGGATGAAGATATTTTAACAGTTCCGGTTGACGCTGCCCCGGACTTGTATGTAAAAGTTCTGGTTATATTGCTGCCGGAAGCGAGCTGTCCGTCGAGAAGAGAAACGGTTCCGGAATCCGAAAAAAAGAGAACGATGTAAACTTGGGAACCTTTTGATATATTCAGGTTTACATTATCATGACACTGGATTTCTTCAAGCTTGCTTGATTCAACATTTAAAACAGTATTATCGTGAGCTCTTATTCCGCTGTGACGGGAGGCTTCAGTACCTATAAAAGTCATCGTGCTGTTTCCGTATGCTTCAAGATTCCATTGCTTGTCAGAATAAGATGTAAATGTGCAGTTGTCGGCAACAAGCGATGAATTTGTTATAGTTAATGCCGTTGAATCCTCAACTTCCGCATTGAATTTCAAAGTGACATTTTTTAGAGTCAAAACAGCACCTGACTTAATTGTCAGCATGCCGTCAATTATAACTTCACAGTTTTCCCAGGTTTCGTCTGAAGAGATAACCGGATCGGTTTTATTCTGTATATTACTGCCGCCGTCCGACCCTCCACCACAGGAAACGATTAAAGCTGTTACAGAAAACCCCAGAACATAAAACGCACATTTTATTTTTTTATAAACTGTTTTCATAATCCCCACATCCAAAATCAGAACATAAAATATTATACCTGTATTTAAATCAAGATATATTATTCATTTTAGCTTGATTTTATGAGGCATGATAATTGAATGCTTAAAAACTTGCGGCATCGAAAAAACATGAAAAAGAAAGAAACCGATCTCTATCAGCCTGTAAAAAACTTCCTCGAAAAAGCAGGATACTCCGTCAAAGCAGAAGTCAAATCGTGCGATATAGTCGCGATGAAAAACGATGAAATCGTCATTATTGAACTAAAACTTTCATTCAATCTTGAACTCATTTTTCAGATTATCGACCGTCAGAAAAAATGCGACACTGTTTATGCGGCTCTGCCCCTTCCTGAAGATTATTTTAAAAACTCAAAATGGAAATCCGTCAAAAATCTTCTTCGCAGGCTTAATGCAGGTTTGATTTTTGTTTCTGATAACGGAAATGTTCAGATTGTTTTTCATCCGGCAGATTTCGATTCAAAAAAAAGCCGTTCCGCAAACATGAAGCACCGCCGGGCAATCATCAATGAATTTGAATCAAGAAGTTTCGACGGAAACACGGGCGGATCCACAAGAAAAAAACTGATGACCGCATACCGCGAATCATGCGTCAAAATAGCGGCTTTTCTGAAAAAGCACAAAAAGGCCGCACCGAAGGATATGAACGAAATAGGCATTGAAACAAAGAAAGCGCAGATGATTTTACACAGAAATTATTACGGCTGGTTTGATCATCCCGAAAAGGGAATCTATAGTTTGAGCAAAATCGGGAAAAAAGAATTTATAAAGTATCTTCCGCCGAAATGACTGCAAAGTACATTCCGGAAGAAAATTCAGAGAACTGTGTTTAAAAAACTTATTTTGGTTTTACCGCATAACGGCTTTTTAGAAATAGAATTATTTCAGGCACTTTAACATCGGTACGCGATAGTTCCAGATCAAAAATAACGTCCTTTCTGACATTTTCAAACCAGCGGTAAAGTTCTTTCGACGTTTTCTGAAGATCATCTGACGACTGGGCAATCTTGACCATTTTACGCATTTCTTCAATTGTAAAACTTTTCGTCCGGCTGTTTACATTAAGAATGAAATACGCATCATTCGGACCTTCTGTTATCGAAATGGTGCTGCCAGTAGGTTTCTTCATTTTCGCGATTTTTGATTCAATGCCGATATAGGCTTTTTCAACCGCATCATCATCCCCGTCTCTGTCTTTGAGTTTTCCAGTCGGAAGCGCACGTTCTTCTTTCTCAGAAAGAACCAGTTTTACAAGCGCGCGGATTCCTGTTTCTATTTTCTCTTTCTGCGACGGCGACAGCTTGTTGCTCATCATGGCAAGTTCATCAATAACTTCCCATCTTGATATCTTTAGAGGCATATTAAATTCTTCTCTACCCATACGTCCCCCTTCTATTTTAAACAATTATCAATCATTTATTTTCTATGAAAGTGGCAAAACCTACAAAGCGCTTTTTCCAGTATACCTGATCCATCTTTTCGATGCGAATTCTCTTTCCGGTGCTGGGCGAATGAATAAAGGTTCCGTCTCCAAGATAAATTCCGACATGCGAAATTTTATTTTTTCGGATTTTGAAAAAAACAAGATCACCTTCTTTTGCTTTATCAGCCGGAACTTTGACTGCTTTCTCGTATTGTATGTCACTGCTTCTGGGAAGATTTATCTTATTTTTTGAAAAGACGTAAGCAACGAAACCCGAACAGTCAAAAACGTAATTTCCGTATTTTTTTGACTTATATCTGACACCGATAAATTTTTTAGCGGTTGAAACTATATCTTCGCGCTTTCCCGGGAAAAGCGAAAACGGTATAAGCATTAAAAAAATCAGAAAAAGTTTCATCGGTTAATCATCGGATAATATCAGGCATTATCAAGACTTTTTTAAGATTATTTATTTCAAATAATATTTTTGCAATATAAAGATTTTAAGTTTATAATACAGGAATAATTAAAAAGTATGAACTAGAAAGAAAACGCACATCAATTTATGTGCGTTTAAATCCCTATTTAGAAGAAATACCAAAATTTAACAGTCCGCTTTGTTTCAGGTTGATATTCTTATCTGTTTTAATTGAGGAATCTGGTTCATCAACATAATAAGCTTTAATGATATCAAGATGATTTGAAGCATAATCAGTTGAGATCGAAAAATTTCCTGATCCATTATACTGAATGAAAAGCATTTCACCCGGATATACCGTTTCAGTGCTCGATGAAACATCATCATCAAGCGGTTCGGCAACTGTCAAAAAAACCTGCCATGACGGGTCACCATTCAAATCCCAAAGCAACATTTCATCTCCCGCATCGAATGTCACCAAACCTGCCACATCAATAAGATCTGCCGTTAAGCCATCTATGTTTATATCACATTTTTTAATTAGTGTGCTTGTAGAAACAAAAACCCATATTTTTTCATCAGCAAGCTTAGCATAATCCGGGCTATCATCGCTATCATCGCTGCTGCAGGAAAATAAAAGAAATGAACCTAATACAAAGGTTAACAATTTTTAATCATAAAATCTCCTTATTATTTTATTAATATTTTTAATGTATAAGTCATTAAGTGCAACATAAATATGTCAAGTTTCATTTATTATTATACTGTTTCATTTTTATTTTAAAAAATGCACTTATAGATTTAAGTGGTGTAATGAAAGCACTAACACAAACTGTCCTACGCAGTCGGACTTTTTATTGGTTTTTTTCTTTTCATTCATCTTTTAATGAAGTGCTTAGCGCACTTTGGTTTTCCAACTATCCTTCCTCTTATAATATCATTACGCGTTTTTTCCGCTGCGCTCTTTATACGCGCAACTTTTTCCGTCTTAGGATCTTCCTTGTTTTCAATGATCTTCATATACAACAAGCGCCGCTGGGGCTCCGGTTGGATTTTCTCTTCATATGTTCAGTTCAATCAAAGATGCAAAATGCATCTCAAAAAGTCTTTTGGCAAATCTCCTCTCTTATTTATCAAAGGAGAGAGGTTGGGAGAGAGGATTCTACATAATCAATAGAATCAATCGTGATAGAATTGAGATTCATTAAAAACCGAAGTAATTGAATCAAGGCAGAATGCCTTCATGACTCCGGATCATGCAGGTCATTCTGCCGCAAGAACTAAGGCGCTACAATCATTCCATATTTTCCATACCCGGCTTCGGTATATGCGTCAACCGTACCAGAGGGCACATGAAATACAGCGCCGTAACCAATCAAACAAAATGCGTCTGGGTAGATACCCGGTGGAGTTGCGGATTTCAATGTTATGCCCGTTAATTTTCTACAATTACTAAAAGCTGCATACTTTATAGATGTGACACTACTCGGAATTGTTATACTTTTTAATCCACTGCAATAGCTAAAAGTACAATCCTCGATAGACGTCACACTACTCGGAATTGTTATACTTTTTAATCCACTGCAATAGCTAAAAGCACTTCTTCCAATAGACGTCACACTGTTCGGAATCTTTACGCTCTTTAATCCGCTACACTCAAAAAAAGCATGATTTCCAATAGACGTCACACTATTAGGAATCGTTATGCTCGTCAATCCGCTGCAATAAAAAAAAGCATCACACCCGATAGATGTCACTTTGTCCGGAATCTTTATGCTCGTTAATTTGCTACAACCGCTAAAAGTACTCCTTCCAATAGATGAAACACTGTTCGAAATCGTTATGCTCGTTAATCCGCTGCAATCTTTAAAAGCATATTCTCCAATAGACGTAACACTATTCGGAATCGTTATGCTCGTTAATCCACTACACTCATTAAAAGCCCAATCCCCAATAGATGTTACACTACTCGGAATTGTTATCCTTTTTAATTCGCTGCAGCCGCCAAAAGCCCCATATCTAATAGACGTAACAGGATATCCGTTATAACGCGAAGGAATAACAAGATTCCCTGTCGCTTTGCCATTTGGCGATATTGAGTATTCTGTAACTGATCCGGTTCCGATTTTAGTAAATAAAACCTTATTCTTATCAAGCCACTGCGCGTAAAGAGTGATATCGGCGCTCGCTATCTTAATCGATGTACCGATCGAGTAAGCGGTTCCGCTGCCGTCCGGTTTGGAGTTCCAGTCCGCAAAAATATATCCCGCCAGGGCAAGATTTCCCGTGTTTCCGAGAACCGTTACCGTATCGCCTGACCGGTATTCCACATTATCGATCGGAACAGTCCCTAAAGCTCCGTTTGCGTCATAGGTAATTGTGTATTTTGAAACTAACTGCTCACTGCCGCCGTAGGCGGGAAAGAAAAATATGGACACAAAAATCAGCATCAACGATAGTTTAAGCTTCTTCATTAAAACCTCTTCTTATTTTGGTTATTTCAAAAACAAATAATCTCAGCAATCAGCTTTAAGTGTTATTTTTTTAACATTAGTTACCATTTAAATTATACATGTCATGGTTTATATGCGGGCTTATATTTTTACCATATCAAAATCAAGAGCTGTCCATGCATGATATGAAATACAAGTGAAATTCTAAGAAATGAATTCGCTCCCTCACCCAGCAGTGAATTCGTTATTGATTTCAATTGATTAATTCTCTTTCTCAACGGACCTCCTCGTCCGTTTCGATTTATCATTTCATGGTGCGCTTAGCACCCACCACTAAAGAGAATATTGCGTTGTCCCGCTATGGTCTGCGACCATCTCGCGGGCAATGTTTCCGCATCCATGCGGAAACTCGCTCGCCCTCTCCCAGAATGAAGCTCAAATCGGCGAAGCCGATGAAGAAAGTCCATTCCCGGGAGAGAGCTATCTGTCACAAATTTCCTGCTTCAGAATAAATTGCATAAAAGAAAAAACACCTAAACCGTCTGCCGAAGGCAGACTCAACTCGCGCGTCCGGAGCATCCGGCAAAGCCGGTGCGAGGAATACGCGCGACAAGAGCCAGGAGTGGGATCACACTGTCCAACGCTAACGGGAGTCCTGCCCGCGTTGGATTAGCGTCATCCTGACGCTCAGGATGATGAGCGGCGACTGAGCTCCTCGTCCCTTTGAATATTCTCGCATGAGACCATGCGAAATCGGATTTAAAGGTGCGGAGCACCTTTTGAGTATGCCCTCTCCGAGGGCATACTCAATGAATTAATTCCTTGACTTTTAACAAAATATGACGAGAACATAGTTAACCGGCAAAACGGTATATTTAGGAGAGTTTTATGAACAGAAGAATGCCAGTTCTGCTTTTAGCAGCAGTTTTTTTGATATCAGGCACACTGCTTGCACAGTTTAAACCTTCGGGCGGATCGAATCCCCACTCCGTGGTTAAAAAACTGAGCATAGACAATTTCAGAGCTATAAAAAATCTTTATTTTGCCATCATGAATTTCGGCGGAGGGGAAGCGGAATTCAACCGTCTTGTATCGGGCTATGCTTCAGCAACTTCGAAGTATTTTGCAAAAGAATATGACGATTCTGCCGCGGCTTTCAAGCTGAATGAAAAAGACATTATTGAAACAGGAATGTCTATCGCGTCGAAATACAAAGACTCTACATCAAAAATGCACACTGAAATAATTGAAATTCACACAAAATATACAATCAAACTTTCGCTGGACGGGAAAAAAGCCGACCCTGCGCTTGAAAAACTTCTTAATGAAGCTTCCGAATCTCTTGCAAAAGCAAATGATTTCTACATCAGAAAGAAACCTGTCAATGCAATAGATCTTTACCGCAGATCAAAAGAAAAAATTCTTCTTTATTACGATGCCATCAAACAGCCTATTCCTCAGGAATATGAAAAAGACAAAAAGGACAATTCCCTTGAGCTTTATGTTTCTAAGGAAAAAGAAAATTAAAAACAGCCCGCCGCTAGGCGGGTTTTTCATTCCATATTATCAGAAATTTCCGCACTCTTTTTTAAAGCTTTCAGCGACCTGACTCTTACTTCAGCATTCAAACTTACAAGAAGTTCCTTAATTCTAACCGACAATTCCGGATCAATCATAAAACCTTCAAGTGCAGACAGAAGCGCACAAAGATATGTATACTTTTGAAGATTCTCTTTTTTCATCAATTCCGCACGGATAAGCGGATAAGCCTGAACATCCCTGTAAGAAAGCGAATTCAATGCCGCAATCCTTACACTTATAGAATCATCAGAAATGACAAGCGGGAAATACTCATTCTGTATTCTTCCGATTTTTGAATGATCTATCGAAAACAATCCCTTTACTGCAGCTTCACGTATCATCCAGTTCGCGTCGTCATAAGAAAAAATAAAAATATCAGCGCATGCCGGGCTTTTAAACTGAGAAAGAACATTCAGAGCTTCGAGGCGTATAACATAATCGTTCTTCATTTGCGCGATTTCAGAAAGAACGGATATTGTCGAAGGAGTGTTAAACTGAGCAAGCGAACGGACAGCTTCAATTCTGACTTTGTTATACGGATCAGAACTTGCTTTCTGCAAAAATTTTTCCGTTCTTGAATATGGATATTTTGAAGCAAGATTAACCGCATTTCTGCGGTCTATCCAGTAAGCGCTTTGGTATTGTTTTTCTGCTACCGAAATAGTCCGGAGATATTCCTGCATTTTTGCTTCATCAGCGGCATTATGCGAACACGACAGATGAAATACCAGAACGGTGAGCAATAGATAAATATTTATTCTTATCTTATTTTGCTTCTTCAGCATAATCGGCATGCATCCTTTTGCTGAATTCCTTATCGCCCCAGACAGAATCAACTATTGATGACTGTACCGGAGTTTTATAGTAAGAATCATAATGAATCAGCTTGAACTTTTCGCTTTCAATCCCTTCCGAAAAAGTATCAATTTTAGCAAGAATTTCCTCGAACGAAAGAATCTTTTCTTTTATCTTTTCTTCGCGTGTAAGATGAGGCTGAATCCGTGCGAGAAACGCATAACGTTTCGCTTCTTTGAGTCTTTTCATCGCACGGGAATATTTGTGCAGCCGAAGCGAATAAAGCAGCGGTTTATAATTATCCGCCATTGTCGCTTCAATTTTCGCGCTCGCAAGCTCTCTATAACCGAGTTTGAGATAATGCTTGGATTTAGGGTCTCCTGAATTTACAGCCAAAGGGGCAAACTCATCAAGCAGAGCCTTAACAGAAATTTCTTCATCATTGAGCTTCTTCGTATAAAGCTCGATAAGTTCTTTCTGATTTTTTCTTATCTGGCGGAACGCCGCACGAAAATCAAACTTGAGATACATCACCTGACAAAGAATATCTCTTCTGATTATTCCTTCAAACTTTGTTCGATCTTCCTCCGAACCGAAATTGGTTATGGTAGAATTTATATAATAAATATAATACCTGTTGTCTTTCAGGCCTTTCTGAGCAAAACGCTGAACGCCGGCTCTTGTGCTCGACGCCGCCTTTTGCGCGTCAAGCCGCGGAAGAAAAACGGCAAAACAAAGAAATAATATTGTTATATAACGGAAAAAGCGCATGTATAATCCTTATTTCAAAAAATCCCCTAAAAACGGGATTTTGGCAATATTTTTTTACTGCAAGTCCAATTAAACTTGACTGTCTAAATAATCGGTATTTTCATGAAGTCATGATAAAGAAATTTATTCCTATATTGATATTCTCGATTTTTTGCGCGATGAGCTTTCAACAGCACGAAAATACGCTTCCGATAGAAAAGGGTTCTGCTCTTGTCGTATTCAGAACATCATATCAGAACGCGGTGCCGAGAGAACAAATATTAACTGAAATTCTCCGTCAAACACTCGGAAAAACCGTCAGCTTCAATTTTATTCCCTATGTTGACGACTCTCTGATTTTTTTCAGTCCATCAGCTAATAAAATCGCTCAATACAATAAATCTTCCAACTTCGACAAATACAAGACCTCTGTTTATGCGGCAAATTATCTTATTGAAAACACGGCATATTTTCAGAAACTTATGGGAGAAAAATATACTCATATAATTATTTTTGAAAGTGATTCTCCTTTTAACAAAAATACATCTAAATTAAAAGTAAATCTCTGTATGGTGAGCGCAGATAAGAATCTTGAAATCAAATCCGTTTCTTACTGCGAGGACAGCTTCACAGAAAAAACACTCGGCGACCCGCAGAAGGAAAAATACTCAAAAATAATAGCAGACGCTTTTATCGCTGAGACGGGTAAACTCGGATTTTTTGTAAAAATTAAAAAATAACCTTATAAAAATGAAATGCAGGCTCTTCGTAAGGGTGATTCTTTCTTATAATATCAGTTAAAACAGGAATAAGTTCTTCTTCGCATGCCATTTCAATACGTAATTCCTTAACCTGTTCAATGACATCTTTTTTGCCGATGAACGGATTGCTCCCTTCAAGCGGCCTGAACTGTCCCATACCTTCAGTCTGCCATGAACATCTGTTATAACCGGCATAACTGCCCGCGCCGGCATCAAAAAGTGCCGATTTCAGCGGTTCAGCGTGAGAAGTTGGAACATATACTACAAGAATATACATAATATTAAATAAGCGGCTTTCGCCGCTTTATCACTTTTTAGCAGGAAGAACTGAATCTTTGCAGGCTTTTGCGATTTTGAACTTGAGCACTTTCTTTGCAGGAATTTTGATCGCTTCACCGGTCTTAGGGTTTCTGCCTGTTCTCGCTTTTCTCTGCTGAATTACAAGTTTGCCGAGACCTGGGAAAGTAAATCCGTTTTTCGCTTCTTTATATGAAAGCTGAATTAGAATATCAATGAAATTCTGAACTTCTTTCTTTTTGAGACCTGTTTTCTCTGCAAGAGAAGCAATGATCTCAGTTTTAGTCATAGGTTTCGATGCCATTATAAACTCCTTATCTCTTTTATGTGTGGAATACGTTAAGAATGTTTTAATTGCTATTTGTACGCGTTTCATGTCAATAAAATTTAGTATCAAATTGAAAAGTCGCAATATACTCAACTTTTTAAAAAAACAGCATTTTCTATTATTTATTTGAAATTATTCCAATACCTGTATAGATTTATAAAAAACCTGTTCTGCCTTACCGGACTGAACGACAATGAACAGCATTAATGCTAAAATGATTATTATAAGGAGAAACCTGTGAATCGGCGTGACTTTTTAAAAACATCATTACGAACTGCCGGAAGCATTTTTATATCAAGCTCTGTTTTTTCCGGAAGGATATTCAGCGCGGAAGAAGCCGGTCATAATTATTATGATCTTGCCGCAGTGCGGAACGCGGAACCGGAACGGCTTTTCGACGAAGCCATCAAAGCTCTCGGAGGCATGAGCCGTTTCGTAAAAAAAGGTAAAACCGTCTTAATCAAACCCAATATCGGCTGGAATATTGAACCTCAATATGCCGCAACGACGAATCCCAATCTGATCAAGCGGATCATTCTTCATTGCAAGGAAGCAGGCGCATCAAAAATATACGTAAATGATCATCCGATCTTTGACTGGAAAACCTGCTACAAGATAAGCGGAATAGAAAAAGCAGCAAAAGACGCCGGCGCAATAATTGTGCCCTCTGGCAGTGAAAGCTACTATCATTCTACAACTATACGAAGAGCAAAAGCCCTGAAAGAGGCTAAACTTCATGAAATTTTTATGTCTGCTGATACGGTGATAAACGTTCCCGTTCTCAAACATCACTTCGGAAGCAAAATGACATGCGGATTAAAAAATCTGATAGGAACAACCTGGGACATGAACGCCTTTCATTCGGCGGGTCTCCACGAATCAATCGCCGACATAGCGACGGTAAGAAAAATTAACCTGACGGTAGTTGATGCATACTGCATTGTAAAAAGAAACGGCCCAAGGGGCGGTGATTTCAGCGATCTTCTCAAGTTGAAATCTCTCATAGCTTCACCGGATATTGTAGCAGTAGACACGGCAGCGGCGAAACTTTTCGGAATCAATCCCGACGCAGTCGACCATATAAAATTTGCTGCGGATTTCAAACTGGGTCAATCAGATCTGTCTAAACTCAGAATTAAGCGGATAGTACTATGAAAAAAATCAAAATCATCAGAATTATTTTTTCCATTTTCATTCTTGCCCTGACTCTTCTTTTTTTCTTTCATAAAAATATACCCGGCACGGCAGAACATTTCTATGAAAAAGCTGCACAGTTCGTCATCAATCTGCAGATATTGCCGGCACTTCTCTCTTTAGCTTTTATTTATATTACCGCAATTGTCTGCATCACCGTTATTTCCGGCCGCGTTATCTGTTCGGCATTCTGTCCTTTGGGAATTTATAATGATCTGATTTCACGGCTCGGCGCGAAAATCCGAAAAAATAATTTTCATTATAACCAAAAAATCAATTTCTTAAAATACATCATCTTGTCCGCAGTCATTATTCTTTCGATACTTGGCATTTCCGCATATACCGGCTTATTAGAACCTTTCAGCATATTCGGAAAAATAAGCGCTTATTTTTTCGTACCGATATTTTCAAACGTTGAAAACGCTTTCGCGACCGTCATAAATAAAATTTCAGGCTATTCTATTTCTCATGAAGATCATTCAATTGACAATTTGCATTATGCAATAGGATTCTTTTTTTTCATCATTATAACAGGTCTGGCATTTTTCCGCGGAAGGATATTCTGTTATGCGCTTTGCCCTTCAGGTGCGATCTTTTCTCTAATTTCTAAAATTTCATTATTCAATATCAGAATCAATAAATCAAAGTGTGTATCATGCGGCAAATGCGAATCAGTCTGTCCTTCAAATGCAATCACCGAAAATAAAATAACATCCGAATGCGTTCTATGTCTTAACTGTGCCGGAACATGCGCAAAGGATGCGATAAAATACAGATTCGCAATTCCTCAAATAAAAAACACCAAAAGTTCAGGCGAAAAAACAATTATTGAAGGAAGAAAAACATTTATTAAATCAGCACTCATCATTACAGCCGGAATTTTAACACCGCGCATTTTAGCTTCATCCGGCGCGTCAAAGAAAATACGGGCAGTCCCGCCCGGTTCGGTTTCCATCAGAAATTTCAAGAATTCGTGCACAGGCTGTTCTCTTTGCGTTTCAAGATGTCCGACCGGAGTTCTTTCACCGTCGCTCTTTGAAAACGGAATCGATTCAATCATGCAGCCGTTTATGGATTATAAAAAAGCGTATTGCCTTTTTGAATGCACTTCGTGCTCATCGGTTTGCCCTTCGGGCGCAATCAAAAAACTCAAGGTGAAAGATAAAAAATCCGTCAAAATCGGGGAGGCGGATTTCTCTCCCGACAGGTGTATTGTAAAAATTGAAAACAAAGCATGCGGAGCTTGCGCTGAAATATGCCCGACACATGCTATAAAAATGAATTCACCGCTTGAAGGTCATCCTTTTCCATTCATCGAACCGGAACTTTGCATCGGATGCGGCGCCTGCGAATATACATGTCCCGCGAAACCGAAAGCTTTTATTGTTAAGCCCCTTGAAATCCACGGAAAGGCAATGCTTTCAGCAGAGTCTTCATTTCCGATCGAAGAAGATAATTCTGAAGAATTTCCATTTTAATCAGTCGCTGAATTACCAGCCGGTTTTCCATAAAACCGGCTGGACATAATCAACTTTCCGCAATAAAATCTATTTATGAAGCGTTTCGCCGCGATATTATATTTTATTACCTTCCTGATTTCAGGAATCGAATACTTATCAGGAAAAGAAGATTCGCTCTTTTTCAGTTCTGCGAGAATTTCAGCAGATACCGCATTCTATCTTCCCAATAATAAAAAATATTCCGGAAGCCTGACGAATTTCATAGAAATCAACATTTATAAAAGAAAAATATTCTCTCTTTTATTTTCGATGAACGAAAAAACTATTTACGGAGGAAAGGAAATTCCGAAAAACAGACCTTACACAATACAATACCTTCCTATTGAATTTCTTTATGCACGTTTTGATACGGGTATGGGATATTTCGGAATCATAATTGATCATGAATGCTTTAATTACTGCGGGAAATTTGTTTCACCGGAAGACCGATACCGGTGGTACGGAACAGCGCTTAAGTGGAACAGCTATGGAATGAATGTTTCAGAAGGAAATTATCCGGACTCAGATTCAATCTCTTTCAATCCGAGACTCAAATATTCTCTATATGCAGGAAGAAAAATAGCAACGATTGAATACCCGTACAGATTTATTTTTAGAACTGATGTACGGCTTGAAATCGCAAATATTTACGGCTTTTTCCCATATGTGCGGGCATTCGGATATTTTACAATTGATGACTCACTTCGCGTAAGCCGCATATTCGAAACCGGGTTTATACGTCCATCCGGAAATGTTTTCCTGATGCCCTATGTAAGATATTCATACTTTGAAGATATTGACTATTACAAATGTCCGCCTGCAAAATATTTTTCAGCTGGTCTAAACATTGAGACGCTTTTTTCACTTAACGGAACAAACGGAAACGGAATTACATCTTACCATAATAATAAATCATTATGGTTTCCATCGATGCACTTTTCCGTAGGATACGGAAGAGAATTTCAAAGCAGTCATTACGGTAACACAGCAGAAGGAAAGATTGCTGTAGATATCTTTTCAATAAATCATTTCACAGCATACTGCGAAAATTATTTAATCCATCGTTCACCTGTTCAGATTACAATGATGTACCCTTGGCGAATGGAATATTCGGCACGCGGAGGATTATTCATTGGAAGCGCATCTTCTTCAGTTGTATTTTACTCAGGATATGAATTCACTCAAAATGTCTACGGCAATGATGACAAAACAATTCCGGAAAAGCATCACTCGGCTTTCATATCAGCGGGCAGTCCCGGACTGTATCCGCGTACAGAATATGATTACTGCGCATTCACTGATAAAAATAACAATTTTCCGATGAACATTCTGTGGAAAATAGAAGCCGCAAAGTATTTCAAAAAAGAAAACTTTGCATATGATTATCTTATCAAAGCATCACTTGAACAGGATTTTTTTTATTCAAACAAATTAGCTATATATATTTTGCCTTCAATCGGTATTGCCGGCAAATTAAAAACAAAACACTCTTATTCTGCCGAGTTCGGCCTGAAATATATTTCAGGGATTCTTTTTAATCCATACATAAAATTCGCCGACGACATGTTAAGCTTTGAAGGAAATGCCGAAAAAGAAAAATTTATATTCGCGGGTTTTCATATTCTTCGATAAATTAATTTATCAACAAATATCCGCATTAAGCAATCTCCCCGAATGATTTTAATCATTTTACAATTTCAATTTTCAATGGAAACCCGGATTCCTTTGCAACATGAACTGTAACTACATCTCCATGATTTACAGAATTGATAGAATTAAACGGCATAGCAAGTTTTCTATCTTCAATTGTGATTATCAAGCTTCTTTTATCAATACTCGAAACGGTACCGGTTATTATCTCCTTTATTCCTACTTCTGAATCTTTTAACAGAGATGATATATTTTTTTTGAATGTTTTTGTAATGAAAATCATCCATAATATTTCACTTACAAAGAATATTAAAAAATAGTAATAATATTTTTCTTTTCCAAACTTATAATTTATAAATAAAAATATTATAAGCCCTGATATAACAGCAATTTTTACTATCAGCAGCGAATTATTTTTACTTCGAATACATTTCTCCAGAATTGATTTTTCATCACTCGTCATCAAAATTGTTTGAACTTGCATTTCATCCTCACCGCGTTAATCTATCATATTATAATCCGGCAGTAAAATCAAATACAAAAACGAAACATCAGTCCAGCTAGACTGATGCACC
>Ga0208940_1001820_pt1 | contig 21305 bp, 21 predicted proteins | sample AD_JPNNA6_MetaG_FD_184445 | JGI IMG/M metagenome (GOLD analysis project Ga0208940, IMG submission 184445) | Active sludge microbial communities of municipal wastewater-treating anaerobic digesters from Japan - AD_JPNNA6_MetaG (SPAdes) (version 2) | ecosystem: Engineered > Bioreactor > Anaerobic... | reverse complement strand
TAGACTATGTCACTAACGTTATATGAACTTGATAACTTTTGCGCCTTAAATTCCATTCACTGGGACTGAACGAACCCCCGTGAGATGTTCTTTAGCCGTTGCCTTTTTTGGTTCTTTTTTCGGCAAAGGAAAAAAGAACAAGGTTAAAAATGGTCATTGGTCATTGGTCATTGGTCATTAGTAATTGGTCACTGGTCATTGGTCATTGGTAAATAAGCCAGTAATAAATACAACATCATTTTTATTTCTTGAATTTAAAAAATCGAATAAGTCTTGTCATTTCTATCTAAAAAAACTTTAACTTTCAATTGGTCTCGTGTTTTTTATTTGAATTACTTACCAATTATGGTAAGTTATTTATATGAACTTTGATACATTACGCCAAAAACTTCAAACACGACCCTTCTTCGAATCATTAGAGCTCGAAGCACTTTTAGGTCAATCAGAGGAAGAGGCTTTGCCCCGAATTTCTCGCTGGGTAAATCAAGGAAAACTAATCCAACTCCGTCGAGGTAAATACCTTCTGCCCCTCCAATACCAGACACTACCGGCTAATCCGTTTTACATTTCAAATTATCTCTATCGTCCTTCTTATGTCAGTCTCTATACGTCTTTGCAATATTACGGCTGTATTCCCGAAGCAGTAAAGACAATTCAGGCTGTTACCACCCGCCAAACTGCGAGCTGGGAGACCGCTATCGGTTATTTCCAATACTTCAGCATCAAACCGGAACGTTTTTTCGGTTACACTGAAATAAAATTCGGGAATGGTGAGCAACAGAGAGCCCTGATCGCAGACTTAGAAAAGGCTTTAATTGACGTTTGTTATTTCTCAATAGGGGAATGGAATTTGAATCGCTGGTCGGAACTACGTCTTCAACAATGTGAACTTATCAACCTTGAGCGCTTGTGTGATTACACCGCTCAAATGAGAAGCATTAAGATCGAACGTAGTATTAATCAATTACTCAAACTTCTTCAACGGCCGGAACTTTTATGAAAAGTCAAGCCCGCGCAATTGTTCAGAATGCTAAAACTCCCCATCAAGCCCAGCTCTTATTACGAGAATATTTACAACACCTAATCCTACGGCAGTTGTTTGAGCAAAAAATTCTTCATAAGTGGATTTTCCATGGTGGTACGGCTCTGAGAATGATTTATGGAGTTAACCGATTTTCGGAAGACCTTGATTTCCATTTACTCGCCCCTGATCCCGGTTTTTCGTTAATTTATCCAATAAAGGCACTTTGCCAAAATCTTGCGCTTCAAGGCTATCGGATTTCAGAACCCCGAATTGATAATAAAATCGTTAAATCTGTATTTATTAGATTCGAAGACCTTTTATTTGAGTTCGGCTTATCACCTAACAGTAATTCTAAACTCAGCATCAAAATTGAACTCGACACCTCCCCACCAGATGGTTTTCAATACGAGAAAAAATTGGTCAATCGCTATTTTCCTTTTTCAGTTAATGTTCACAACTTACAGACTTTTCTAGCGGGGAAAATTCATGCGATGCTACAACGTCCCTATATTAAAGGACGTGATTATTATGATTTAATTTTTATTTTATCTCGCTGGTCAGACACAACGCCTAATATTTCTTACCTTCAAAACGCGCTAAATCAAACTCACTACCAGGGTGAAAAGATCACACTAAATAATTGGCGTAATTTCCTCATTAAAATAGGACAAAATACCGATTGGAATGCAGTTATTCGGGATGTAGAACCGTTTTTAGAATCGAAAACTGACCACCAGCTACTAACTCTAGAAAACCTGCTGATTGTGTTGAAATAAAATTTGCATTAATGTAGAGAATAGTCATTGGTCATTGGTCATTGGTCACTGGTCATTAGTCATTGGTCATTAGTCATTGGTAAAGAGGTTGAGAAAAGAGACTGAGAAAAGAGGCTGAGAAAAGAGACTGAGAAAAGAGACTGAGGCTGAGAAAAGTCATTAGTCATTGGTCATTAGTAAAGAGGCTGAGTAAAGAGACTGAGAAAAGGAGAAAAGGAGACAGGAGACAGGAGGCAGTCAGGACGATAAAAATTATTCGTTCTAGATATCGTTACGGCATTAAGAACATCTCCGGCTGGGAAGCGAAGTCCCAGCGGAAAAAATGGAATTTTCAGCGCTATACAAGAACTCTCGTAAAATCCATAACCTTTTCTTCTCTCACTAATATTAGTCAAACTTGATAACTTTTGCGCCTTAAATTCCATTCGCTGGGACTGAACGAACCCCCGTGAGATGTTCTTTAGCCGTTGCCTTTTTTGGTTCTTTTTTCGGCAAAGGAAAAAAGAACAAGGTTAAGAAAGGTCATTAGTCATTGGTCATTAGTCATTAGTAAAGAAGGCTGAGAAAAGAGGCTGAGAAAAGAGGCTGAGAAAAGAGACTGAGAAAAGAGACTGAGGCTCAGAAAAGAGAATGAGAATTGGAGCAGAGGAGCGCTAAATCTAACCATCCAGTTTACCATTACGGCATTAAGAACATCTCCGGCTGGGAAGCGAAGTCCCAGCGGAAAAAATGGAATTTTCAGCGCTGTCATAGAATTTTCGTAATTATCTATCACTTTTAGACTATGTCACTAACATTATATGAACTTGATAACTTTTGCGCCTTAAATTCCATTCGCTGGGACTGAACGAACCCCCGTGAGATGTTCTTTAGCCGTTGCCTTTTTTGGTTCTTTTTTCGGCAAAGGAAAAAAGAACAAGGTTAAGAATGGTCATTGGTCATTGGTCATTAGTAAAGAAGGCTGAGAAAAGAGGCTGAGAAAAGAGGCTGAGAAAAGAGACTGAGAAAAGAGACTGAGGCTCAGAAAAGAGAATGAGAATTGGAGCAGAGGAGCGCTAAATCTAACCATCCAGTTTACCATTACGGCATTAAGAACATCTCCGGCTGGGAAGCGAAGTCCCAGCGGAAAAAATGGAATTTTCAGCGCTGTCATAGAATTTTCGTAATTATCCATTACCCTTTCCTATGTCATCAACGTTATATGAATTTGATAACTTTTGCGCCTTAAATTCCATTCGCTGGGACTGAACGAACCCCCGTGAGATGTTCTTTAGCCGTTGCCTTTTTTGGTTCTTTTTTCGGCAAAGGAAAAAAGAACAAGGTTAAGAAAGGTCATTGGTCATTGGTCATTAGTAAAGAAGGCTGAGAAAAGAGGTTGAGAAAATAGATAGAGAAGGAAGGCGGGAGACAGTTTCGCGGAAATTGGTTTGGCTATTTGTGATTTGTGATTTGGAGTTTGGTATTTTACTCATTTACCGATTCTTGGCGAACTTGGCGGTTTATTCTTCCAAGACCAAAAAATAAGGCAGAGAATAGTCATTGGGCATTGGTCATTGGTCATTGGTAAAGAGGCTGAGAAAAGAGACTGAGGCTGAGAATGGTCATTGGTCATTGGTCATTGGTCATTGGTAAAGAGGCTGAGAAAAGAGACTGAGGCTGAGAATGGTCATTGGTCATTGGTCATTGGTCATTGGTAAAGAGGCTGAGAAAAGAGACTGAGGCTCAGAAAAGAGAATGAGAATTGGAGCAGAGGAGCGCTAAATCTAACCATACAGTTTACCATTACGGCATTAAGAACATCTCCGGCTGGGAAGCGAAGTCCCAACGGAAAAAATGGAATTTTCAGCGCTGTCATAGAATTTTCGTAATTATCTATCACTTTTAGACTATGTCACTAACGTTATATGAACTTGATAACTTTTGCGCCTTAAATTCCATTCGCTGGGACTGAACGAACCCCCGTGAGATGTTCTTTAGCCGTTGCCTTTTTTGGTTCTTTTTTCGGCAAAGGAAAAAAGAACAGAGAAACTTGTTTCACCACAAAGACTCGAAGAATAAGTTTTAGTAAAGAGGCTGAGAATGAGAATGGTCATTGGTCATTGGTCATTAGTAAAGAGGCAGAGGAAAGAGGCTGAGTAAAGAGGTTGAGAAAAGAGACTGAGTAAAGAGGCTGAGGCTGAGAATGGTCATTAGTCATTAGTCATTGGTCATTTGTAAAGAGGCTGAGTAAAAAGATTGAGAAAATAGATAGAGAAGGTAGGCGGAAGACAGTTTCGCGGAAATTGGTTTGGCTATTTGTGATTTGTGATTTGGAGTTTGGGATTTTACTTATTTACCGAATAAAGAAATATCTTATTAATCCTGTATAAAAATTCCTCATTAATTCCCTAAGAAGAACCGTGATATAAATCACCATTTTACTCTTATTCATATAATATCAATTACTTGTATTCCTTTTATGGTAAATATAGGCCGGATAAAATTATTTTATTCTTAAAGGCTAATTAAAAAATTCTATTGACATATTAAAAAACTATATATATATTAACCATAAGTTAAAATGGCTATGAGAAAATCAATATTTAATAAAGGAGGTTATTGTGAAGGAAAGTAAAATCTTTTCAATCTTAGTTTTTGCTATTGCTTTTATGCTCACTTTAACAACCAATTCTTTCGCACAGGAGGAGATGCCTCCCATTGAGGAAGAGGTTGTTGAGGAAACAGTCGAAGAAGAAGTAGTTACTGAAGAACCAGACGTTTTCATGCCTAGCTGGATAGCCAAAGCTTATTTGAATTTTGGTCCAATCGAACCCTGGGGCGATCCAGGTAGTGGAGCATTATTTAACACGGGTATGCGGGTCCAGGGTGGCACTCAGCTAAACATTGGCAACTGGTTACAATTACCAATGATTCTCCAACCGTTGACTGCCGAGGTTATGGTCGGCTATGGAATGTGGAATATTAAAGACGATTATGAAGGCTCTGTATATGAAGAAGGTAAGACCAATGTCATCTCGGTTCTGGCACTTGGCCGCTATGATCTAACCGATTTAATCATGAAAGCCATTGGGGTTGAGTATCCAGCGCTGGGTATTTTTGCTGTGGCTGGTCTGCAGTACAATTATCAATCCTGGGATTTCCCGAATTGGAGTAGAGAATTTGACCCGGCATCTTCCTTCGGTATAAATCTAGGAGTCGGGGTAAAGTATAACCTGCAAAGCCTGGTGGGTAAGCCAGTCGAAATTGATTTACGTTTCACCCAAGGCGTTTTTGTGATGGGCGATGTTAAAGACCAGAACGGCGATCCGTTCTATCCTGATGCTGATTACCAGCATACCGAAAACGGATTACTGCTTGGTATTGCTTACCCATTCTAAGGTCTTTTAGAAAATATCAGTGTTAATAAAAAAAGTCCCGATTTTCGGGACTTTTTCTTTTTTTAAGCCAATTAAAACTTAATCTCAATAGCACATTACTGTGCTAGCTGGATAATTTAAAGACGATAGTATCTGGCCAATCAGGCGTATTGATAAAACTCAGCGGTGTGGTAATTGGATTAGGTTCATTAGAACCGTAAATTTTTCGCAATTTGCCAAATATTATCCCGAATTGACGGTCGTTTTTAAAATATCCAATAGATTTTAGTCGCAGTAATATGGTTTGATAACTGACTCCAAAATAACGTTTGGCTTCCAGAATCCAGCTACCAAGATTAAGGGGGCTTCTGGCATTAGCAATTTGAATAAAACGCTCCAATTCATCTTGAGGAACTAAAAACGCACCGGCAAAGGCATCAGCGTAAATTTCTCTGGGATCTTTAGACCTTCCTTTACCAGTTTCATTATAATCAATGGAAAAATCATCGCGGTGGGCTATCAGATGGGCTAACTCATGAAAAATGGAAAATCTCTGGCGTTCGATGGTAATGGCACTATTAGTATTGATAATCATCCCATACTGGTTAGAATCATTCCTCTTACCGGTCAAAGCGAAAAGATCGTTATTGCCTAAATCGGCACCCTGGATAAAAATTCCAAGATCACTAATCAGACTAACGGGGTCTTGAATAGGAACGCTACCTAAATTCCAATTTGCGCGGGTGACAATTGCATGGTGTTCGCCACTGTGACGAGGGTCCTGGCTTTCATCGTATTTAAGATCAGGTAATTCTCGTATAATGATATGTTCATTAGTCCGACTTTTTTCACAAGCCGAGTACCAATCGGCAAACTGTTGTCTGGTTTGGTCAGTAATATAATGGACATTATGCATACGCAACATAAAGGCAAATTCAGCCGGTTTTTCAGGCTCAAAAGCCTTTAAAATAACATTCGGATTGATCTGGCAAATACGAATATATCCCAACAACTGGTCGAGATTAATGACCTGTCGTCCGGTCTCGATGCGAGCGATTGTATCCCGAGAACAATTCATACGTAGCGCCAAATCATTTTGCGTCAGGTGCGCTTTTTCCCGCTCCCGACGCAGGATGCTAATTAGACGTTGCATTTTTTTTACTCCTTTTTCATTGCTGACTTAATTTAAAGCAATACTTGATGATATGCAAGACCATTGTGCGATAAACACACATATATTTTATTTTTACTTGCAAATAACGCAATTAATAGATATATTAAGGGTAGTCGAACGATATTTGCTTTTTGACATTATCGAAAAAATAAAAACAAGCCCAATTGTACTTTAACCCAAAGTTTCTGGTTTTTCTGGCTGTTTTTAACAGGAACAAATTAGGAAGGAGGTGAGAACCATGGCTAAATTGATTCTACCAAGGCCTGCGCTGCTCATTGCGCAGTTACAGATGATGTCGGCGGCATTGGCAAAATATGCCGAGACTTACGTTCCAGTAAGTCCGTCGAAAGACGAACTCGACGCTTGCGTTACGGAATTAACCAGTGCACTTCAAAATCAGGTACAAGCGGCTGGTATTGCTGAAAAAGCAACTAAAGACTTATATGCCGTACGCGATCGGTCAGTTGATCTTTTGCGTCGTATGCGAGATGCGCTTTATGCCCATTTCGGTAAATATGACCCACGATTGGTTGAGTTCGGGCTCGATACTATGAAGGCACGTAAGCCGAAAAATGGAAATGGTTCAGATGAAACTGGTAATCTCCAGTAACAACTGAACCATTCCTCGTCTCTGAAACCTCCCGGAACTCCAGTTCTGGGAGGTTTTGCTTTTTATACTAAATAACTAAAATATCAAAAATCAATTCTATCTGAAATATATTGGTTATTTAATCTTTAGTCAATAGGAGAAAATAATACTATTCTCGGCTCTATATCAAAATATCATAACCATAGTAATGCGTAATTAAGTTAAGTACCCTATAATTTACATTATGATAAATAGCCCTAGCGTTGTCAATTTTAACCAATTGGAAAAACATTTTACTCACTTATCAATTTTGATAAACCATTTGGCCATTTTGTTTGACCGGTAAAATGTTTGGCTAAATCGTTTGGCCATTTTGTTTGACCGGTAAAATGTTTGGCTAAATCATTTGGCCAATTTGTTTGACTGGAAAAATGTTTGGCCAAATCGTTTGGCCACTTTGTTAACCGGTTAAAATGTTTGGCCAAATCGTTTGGCAACTTTGTTTGACTGGAAAAATGTTTGGCCAAATGACTTAAATGTTTTATTAAGTGGATTTTAAAGAATAAAAAACGAAAGATAGGATTATTCCGGTAGGAAATTCCGCCAAAGCGGAATCAATGAAAGATTGAGAAGGCATTATCGGCTAATAATAAAGACTGGGATAGGGATTGCTTCTCCCGCTACGGCGGGATCGTTCCGGCAGGAAATCCCAACCGTGCGGAATCAATGATACGTTGAGGATGGATTATTGGCTAATAATAAAGACAATAAAGACTGGGATTGGGATTGCCACGTCGCTACGCTCCTCGCAATGACACATTGGGGATGGGGATTGCCCTCCCGCTACGGCGGGATCGCAATGACAGCTTGAGGGATTGCCCTCCCGCTACGGCGGGATCGGAATGACATTCTCCCCATATATTACAAAAGTGTTTATCATTCATAATCTAAATCATCTGATAAATCTTTCCATTCAGGATTACTATTATTTACTAAACCTATCTTCTTCTGCCTTGAGCCTGATTTGATCTGCTTTTCTCTTCTTAGTGCATCCCAAACATAATCATAAACTTCAGCATATACGAGCTTATTGACATTATATTTATTGGTAAATCCTTTTGCTAATTTATTTTTATGTTGATAGACCCTGACTTTCAGATTACTCGTAATTCCGGTATATAGTACAGTATCGTTTTCATTAGTCATTATATATACGTAGTAATGTTTTTGCATTATTGAATACTTATGAAGACTGGGATGGGGATTGCCCTCCCGCTACGGCGGGATCGCAATGACACATTGGGGATAGGGATTGCCCTCCCGCTACGGCGGGATCGCAATGACAGCTTGAGGGATTGCCCTCCCGCAATTTTACTCAGACTGGAGTAACCATTTCCACAGGGGAATGATTCTGACTGTTGCACCGTCAATTACCTCCTCCCCTTTTTCATCTTCCGTTATCATCACAAGGTTATCTACATTCAACTCATTTTTAGCGGATAATAGACTTTCAAGCTCTCTATCACGCGTCTTTTTATCTGTGAATGAAAAACAAACCTGAATAGCTTCATCAATTTTTAATCCACTTTTTATAACAAAATCAACTTCCCGCCCCCTCTTTGATTTCCAGTAAAAGACCTCTTTATTTCTCCTTTGCAATTCTATAAACACTATATTTTCATAAATATGTCCTATATTTTCAGAAAACTTAAAAGCAATCACATTACTTAGGGCTGAATCAACTGAGTAAATTTTTGACGGATTGTAAATCTGCTTTTTAACCGAAAACGAGAATAAGTCTATTTTAAAAAACAGAAAGACATTTTCCAGCATTTCTAAATAGTTCTTTATAGTGTTGAGGCTTTTTACATTTATCATTTCTCGGAGATTGTTGTAACTCTGGATTGTCCCAATATTGGATGCCAGAAATAGAGTAAGTTCTTTTATCTCTTTTATATTCCTTATCGAATAGCGCGCAATCACATCCCGGTAAATTATATCCTTAAGGTACTGTTCTAATAGGGTATTATCGCTGATCTTTAAGACCTCAGGAAAACCACCCAACTTAAGGTACTCATCAAATAATCTTTTTATTTCTAGGCGCTTTTCTCTTAAATAAAAATCCTTCTCGGTTATAGAATAATTTCTTAACGATAAAAATTCATTAAAAGAGAATGGATAAACAATTAGTTGCCTATTCCTGCCCGTCAATGCCGTGGCTATTTCGGGACTCAATAACGTGGCATTTGAACCGGTGACAAATATTTTTAGATCTTCAAATTCATAAAGCCTATTCAACCATTTTTCCCAGCCTTTTACATTTTGAATTTCATCTAAAAAAAAGTATTTTCTACCAACAGGATGATACAATTCCAGAAATATTTCATAAACTTGCTCAAAATCGTTAATGTCAAAATAAGTAAATCTTTCATCTTCGAAATTCAGGTAGAGAATATTATCTTGTAGAATATCATATTTTTCGATAAGGTCATTAGAAATTAATCTCATAAGCGAGGACTTGCCACCTCTTCTCACGCCGGTAATTATAATGATTTCTCTCTGATTTAAAAGGGGGGCAATATCCTTCTGAATTTCTCTTTTGACCAGTTCAGTCTTTTTTAAGAACTTTTCTTTATGTTCGATTATCAGTTCTTTTAATTTTTCTTTTTCCATATATTACGTTAGGAATATAATATATTGAGTAATATATTGCAATAGAATTGTAATGTTATAAGGCAGAGGTCTAAGAGTAGAGGTCAGTGGCAAAATTGATCAGAATTTTTAATAGACAATGAAGGTGGGGGTTTGTGAATTATACGGGATAGGGATTGCCACGTCGCTACGCTCCTCGCAATGACAGCTTGAGGGATTGCCCTCCCGCTACGGCGGGATCGCTCCGGAAGGAAATTCCGCCAAAGCGGAATCAATGACAGCTTGAGGGATTGCCCTCCCGCTACGGCGGGATCGCAATGACACAAAAAGGTATTTTTCAGGTGAAGATATGGAGTGCAGTGACCCCGCAGCAAAGCGTGGCGGGGTCACTGCATGCACCGACACGGTCGGTGCACTCCAAATGGTCGGTGCACTCCAAATGTACACTTTTAACGATCCTTGACAGTTGTACTCCATACGCCCTATGCCTTAATCACGATTAATATGTCATTAGCAAACTCAACATTAACCCATTAAATCATAAAACCGTATAAGGCATTTTCTAAAGAAGTGTAATTTCCGGAAATAATCTTAAATTCTTCTATCCCTAATTCTTGAGATAAATGCTTTAATCGTCTGACATCAGATTCATCGGGAGTCATTTTTACTTCGTAGGCGACTTTTTTATTAAGAATAAAATCAATTTCTACGCCACTCTTTTTCTGATAATAATTGACTTCACCATTAGTTATCAAGTTCTGAAAAACAGAGTTTTCGAAAATGGTTCCAGGACTCAATTTGGCAAAGTGATTTGCCAGTCCGGAGTCGCAAAGATAGACTTTTGGCGCTTTCCTAATTTCATAATCCCGCCCCTTACTGAAAGGTCGCACTCTTTTGATAAAATAGGTGCTTTCCAGAAAGGACAGATGTTCATTCAAGGTAGTCCGAGAAACACCCAGCTCGTTAGATAGTTTCTGAACATCCAACTTTGTACCAACCCTTTGCATTAGAAGTAGGATCAGATCCCTGATTACATCATTCTTTCTGAAATCACCAAGATGAACAACTTCCATCTGGAAAAATGAGGTAAAAATTTCCTCCAAGGCTCTCTTTTTCTCATCAGCGTTAGATTTTAATACTACTCCGGGGAATCCGCCGAAAGTAAGATACTCATTATAAAGAGGTATTATTGTATCGAAGATTGATCGAGTAACCTTCATGGAATCATCGGGTATTTTCAACGATGAATCTTTAAATATTAAAAATTCCCTGAAAGTCAACGGAAATAATTCAAAAATAACTTTTCTGCCCGATAATGACTCAGTAAATAAATTTTTCAAATAAAAACTGGCTGAACCGGTAAGAAAAAATTTTATCCGATAGTGGTCAATAAAATATTTAACGACTGATGGAAGATTAGCAACAAATTGAATTTCGTCAAGGAATACAAAGGATTTTTGGGAAAAATCTAGTCCCAGGATCTCAAATGAGGTTTTAATTTTTTCATAGTTAGATTCTTCGAAATACATCCTATTGATGGGATTTTCCAGGTCGAGATATAGTTTGTTTTCTGATTCTATTTGTTGATAGAAATAATTTAGGATTGTGGTTTTACCAGTTCTTCGCATCCCGGTAATAACAATTGCCTCCGGAGATTGGAGATATTTGACAATCTTCGTTATGACATTTCTGAATTTGATTTGATCAGTTTTTAACTCAACCATATACTAAGTCTAATATACAAACAGCTGAACCAAATGTAAAGTATAATATTAATTTGGTCATTTGATCACGGATTTAACCTCTGCCTGATTTATTTTAAAGCCCTTAACTCAAGTTGTCTAACGCCGACTTAAGTCAAGGGCTTTCAATGATTTCCTTTCTCTCTATCTCCACCTTAAATCTAATTTTTTTGTGTCTTGGTGCCTTGGTGGCAAAAAGTCTCGTAAGAGGCTGAAAATTCAATTATTCAGGTTGGTAAAGGTGGGGTTATGAATTTTACGGGATAGGGATTGCCCTCCCGCTACGGCGGGATCGGAATGACATTCTCCCCATATATTACAAAAGTGTTTATCATTCATAATCTAAATCATCTGATAAATCTTTCCATTCAGGATTACTATTATTTACTAAACCTATCTTCTTCTGCCTTGAGCCTGATTTGATCTGCTTTTCTCTTCTTAGTGCATCCCAAACATAATCATAAACTTCAGCATATACGAGCTTATTGACATTATATTTATTGGTAAATCCTTTTGCTAATTTATTTTTATGTTGATAGACCCTGACTTTCAGATTACTAGTAATTCCGGTATATAGTACAGTATCGTTTTCATTAGTCATTATATATACGTAGTAATGTTTTTGCATTATTGAATACTTATGAAGACTGGGATAGGGATTGCCACGTCGCTACGCTCCTCGCAATGACAGCTTGAGGGATTGCCCTCCCGCTACGGCGGGATCGTTCCGGAAGGAAATCCCGCCAAAGCGGAATCAATGAAAGATTGAGATCAAAAACTCTGCTTGAAATAATCTACAAATTGGACCACTTTTTGTTTGTCTTTTGAATCAAAAAGAAACGGCTCTACATCATCGGCTATTTTTTCCATATCCAGAGATTGACATTCATCAAGAATTAGTTTTTTCAAAGAGTCGGCATTAGCGATACCTAATTTAGCATGTAAAAACTCATAATCCGGATTAATACCCCGGCTCATTAGAAATACAGCATCGAAAAAATCACGACCCTGTTTACGGTCGCGATTGACAATGGCATAGAATTTCTGCGATAATAGAAGCGGTAACGGAGTAGCCAAAATTGTTGTGAAAACTTCAAACCTATTCAGAATAAATCTATCAGGACTATAACTGAATAACTGAGGCTCGGTATCCAATCGGATCAGGATTTTTTCTTCTCTGTGCCCGGAAAGTTCTTCCTTAAATAGTATACCAGGAAATCTAATATAACAATGCCAGGCACCGCGCATCACAACTTTCAGCTCTACTTGATACCCTTCTCGCTGTAATTGTCTCTTGATGATGTCCGCAAGCCGCACAAATTTTTCTTCGTTCAAATCAAGATTGTCAAAATCTATATCCTCAGAAAAACGGCGATTCCCATGAACAATACGGAGACACGTTCCGCCCAGAAAACAGAGTGAGGTTGCATATTGGCTGGAATACACAATCTCCAAAATTTTGCATTGCAAGTATTCGCGGAGCATAAATTGCGGATAGCGGTAAAGCTCTTCTGGAAAAAAGTTTTGTATTTCTCTAAGACTAAGCATCGAGAAACTCTTTTAATATTTTTAGTCTTTTACTTAAAGCCGGTGAAGCTATATACATTTCGTATATATCTAACTTTTTCCGGTCAATCTGCTCATTGATTGAAAATACGTTCCAACGTTTTGCTTCAATATCTTGAATACTTTGCACATCGGGATTAAGATAAAGAAAATCAATAAGCGCTTTTTGTGGTTCGGCTAATGCATAATGATACTGTTTCCAGGGGACAAGGTGGTAGCCAAAAAACATCCTCTGCTTTAGGTGGTGATATATAAACGTTCCGGCCGGTGTCTCAAATCTTTGGCTTTTTAGGGTAGTGCAGGAAACAGTTTGAAATACTCCCTCCGGAATAAAGCCGTAATGCTCAAATGCTGATTCCAGGGATACATACGAGGGGCAATACAGCTGATTGGCAATATAATAGCGGGATGGTTCATTAATCGGGACATCTTTAAAACAATAGTAGCGATTTCTAAGTTTTTGGATATAACCTTTTGCCTGCCATTCTACCAGTCGGCGGCTATCAAAATCCGGAAATTGCTTTTCAATCTCTTGAACTGAGAAGATAGGAAAAGATTTCATTTTCTGCCGAAAAACAAAATAATTCATACCAATTGCAAATTATATTTCCATTACTTGTTAATAATAACAATTATTGGAAATATATACAAATACTTTGTAAGAAGTAGTAAGTAGGGAGTATAGAGCAGGTAGCAGTTAGTGATAGAATTTCTCTAGTTTTTGCAAACAGAGGAGATGGGGAGCAGAGGGGAGAAGGGCTCGTAATGACAGCCTCAGCCTTAACTCCAACTTTATAACCTTTTCTTTGGAGTCCGCCAGCTAGCGGATGCACCGACACGGTCGGTGCACTCCATATGTGCACTTTCTGTCATTGCTCGCCCTGATAAGTAGGCACCTCTTCGACGTGATGTAAGGTTAAAGTAAACTTCATTACTTAAAAGGGCAAAAAGTCCGCCACCTGGCGGACGACTGTGACAATCTATTAAGGCATATTGTATTGGTTTTGAATTGTGAGTGAAGGTAAGAGAAAGTCGCACTTAGAATTAGGCATTGCTTCTCCCGCTACGGCAGGATCGTTCCGGTAGGAAATTCCGCAGGAGCGGGATCAATGAAAGATTGAGGAGGCATTATCGGCTAATAATAAAGACTGGGATGGGGATTGCCACGTCGCTACGCTCCTCGCAATGACAGATTGGGGATAGGGATTGCTTCTCCCGCTACGGCGGGCTCGCAATGACACAAAAAGGTATTTTTCAGGTGAAGATATGGAGTGCAGTGATCCCGCCACGCTTCGCTGCGGGGTCACTGCATGCACCGACACGGTCGGTGCACTCCAAATGGTCGGTGCACTCCAAATGAAAAGAGGAAAAATAATGCTTAATTTTTAATTATTTTCTTATGAAGATTTGACGATTGATGTTAAAAGTTTGATTAATTCTTCACAATCACATAAAAGTAATGGTGAATTATGAATTATGAATGCTGAATGGTGAATTATGAATTATATTCTGATGCAGTTTTAACAATTGAGGTCAATAATTTGATAAGTTCGTCACAATCTTCTAACAGATCATCCTTGATAATAAATTCACCATGTTTCAGCAGTCTTAGCCAGTAATGTGTTTCTCTTGCTTCTTTCGCCGCTATAGACATTTTCGCTATAAAGTCCTTTTTACTTTGTGCGGCTTGGGCTTCCTCTACGTTCGCTCCAATAGATGTGCCAGACCTTAATAATTGCTTTGATATCACATATTCCTTTTTCTCATGGCGAAGATATTTATACAAATCAATAATCTTCAACGCAAATTCAAAAGACTTATCCTTAATGATGTTTTCTGATTTAATAATCAATTAAAAATTTAACATTCAAAATTCAATCCTGTACAGTCGCAGGCTCCTTACAGGACAGGCATTAAACACCGAACATTGAGTTTGTATAGAATTCTTTGATCTTCTCAGATACATATTTTATCTCGTCTTCTTTGAGCTGTTCAGACATCGGAAGTGAGAGGATCTCTGTAGAATATTTTTCACTCACAGGGAAATCACCTTCTTTATACCCTAAAAATTTATATGCGTTCTGCAGATGACATGGAATTGGATAATGTAAACCTGTATAAATTTCATTTTCTTTTAGATAATCCATTAACTCATCCCGTCTTTCTGCACGGATTACGAAGAGATGATATACATGCTTTGCGTTAGGCATTTCTTCCGGCAAAACAATTTCTTTACAATCTTTTAAATACTTTCCGTATAATTCAGCATTCTTCCTACGAGTTACTGTCCATTCATCTAAATACTTCAGTTTTACATCAAGAATCGCTCCCTGAATTCCTTCCATTCTGTAATTGTGACCTACAATCTCATGATGATATTTCTGGGACATACCGTGATCTCTAATCATCATTATTTTTTTGTATAACTTTTCATCATTGGTTATAACTGCTCCACCTTCTCCATAAGCACCGAGATTTTTTCCACAATAGAAACTAAAGCATCCACATAACCCATAGGTACCAACTGACTGTCCATTCAATTCTGATATATGAGACTGAGCGCAGTCTTCTATTAAAATCAAATTATGCTTATCTGCTATTTCTTTAATTTTATTGAGTTGTGCAGGCTGTCCATATAAATTAACGGCAATTATTGCCTTGGTATTTTTGGTGATTGCATTTTCAATTTTATCAGGATCAATATTATAAAACTTTCCTTCACAATCTACAAAAACGGGCGTTGCGCCGGTAAGGCTCACAGACTCGGGCGTAGCAAAGAAGGTGTTCACAGGAACAATAACTTCATCACCTGCTTTTATCTCAAGTGCCATTAGTGCGGCATGTAATGCGGATGTGCCATTATTAACTCCTACACAGTATTTAGCATTATGCCTTTTAGCAAAATTATCTTCAAATGATTTCACATAAGGTCCTGCTGTAAAAGCAGTATTAATCAGCACATTTTGAATAGCTTCATCAATTTCATCTTTAATTGATAAATACTGCGATTTCAAGTCCAAAAAATTTACTTTCATTTTTCCTCCACAAATTGAAACGAATTATCTACCACGAATTAACACTAATTATAACAAATTACACAAATAATTACTCTATTTAATTATTTAACAATCCTTTTATAGGTTAAACTTTTAGAACCAAAATTTATTATTATACCAAGTTTAAAATTTGTAGCAGATAAATAGTTTACGACCTGAGCGATATGATTATCAAAAATATTCTCGCATGCTTTAATCTCTAAAATTATTTTATCATAGCAGATAAAATCCGCGTAATATTTCTTTGATAAATACTCATTTTTATAAAGTATGTCAAGTTCAGCTTCTTTTTTGAATGGAATTTTCCTTACCGCCAATTCCTTAGCTAATGCTTCTTGATATACATTCTCCAAGAATCCACAACCTAATTCAGAATGCACAGTGAAACAAGCTCCCAAAATCTTGTAACTTTCTTCTTTATAGATAATCATCTCAAAATTTATAAGTTAAGAATAATCAAATTCGTGAAATTAGAGTTAATTCGTGCTCATTCGTGGTTAATGTTTTTTACAACCTTTGCCGGAACTCCCGCGACAACCGTATTATCTGGAACATCTTTAGTTACAACCGCTCCCGCACCAACAATTGCGTTTTTGCCGATGGTAACGCCACAAAGAATGGTAGCGCTTGAACCAATAGATACTCCTTCCTTAACAAGTGTAGGAACACACTTCCAATCTTCCTCTGTTTGTAAGGTACCATCAGGATTTGTCGCACGAGGGTATTTATCGTTAATAAAGGTTACATTATGACTAACAAATACTCTATCTTCTATTGTTACACCTTCGCATATAAAAGTGTGCGAAGAAATCTTGCAACTGTTACCAATTTTGGCTCCTTTTTGAATCTCTACGAAAGTCCCAATCCTTGTATTATCACCAATTTCACAGCCATATAGATTTACAAAAGAATAAATCTTTACATTCTTGCCTAATTTGACATCATCAGAAATAACACAATATTTCATTTTCTACCTCTTATAGATTATTTCTTATATGAAAAGCTAACAGATAAGATATCACAAATCACAAATTCCAAAACTCAAACAAATTCAAAATCACAAAACACAAATTACAAGCCAAGACGCTCCCTGCACTCAACAGTTTGAGTGCTAAACTACAGAGCAGGGAAATTACAAATTCAAAATCATTGTGTTTTATTTAAAATAGAAGTGAAAATGTTGCGAAGCTCCATACCCTCTTGTAATAATTCTTGTTTTTCTTTCTCTAAATCTTGATTATTTCCTGATTGTGAAAGTCGCAATCACAAACAACTTTCTTTTGTTTCTTTACAAGAAATCCGAATCCGATACTGAAAATCTTTCTTTCCCAAAGCTTCATTGGCTTCTATATAGTTACCTGCTTGAGAGCCAGAAGAAAGTATCGGTTGTTTTCCATATTCAATATTGGCTATAGCCCGAGGCAAATTTTTAACATAATCTCTATATCTCTCAGCAAATTTAGCGGTTCTTTCCTCTAAGTCACGATAGCTCGCCTGCCCTGTAGGCATTGAGTTTGTCGAAGTGTCCTTTGGGGTTTGTGTTTTGTTCATTGTGCTTTGTTTGTAATTTGTAATTTGGGATTTGTCTTTTTAAGATAAATAGTATGCTTGCAATTTGATATTTAACCTCCTTATATCTTAACTTCCATTCCGCCATTTTTCAAAGACTTATTACTTGCTTCAAGTATTTTCACAACTCGAAATCCTGCCTCCCCATCATTTATTGGTTTCTTGCTGTTTTTAAGACATTCTACGAAATACTCAGTTTCCAATTGCAATGCCTCTAAATTTTCAACAGTAGGAGTAAACATTTCACCAGAACGATATTGGACAAGCAGGCGATAAATATCCTCAGTTTTTTTAACATCTACACCTTTATCATACACTTTAATTTTAGCATCGACATCGAGATCATCCCAGACAATCATTTTCTTATCACCAGCAACAAGCGTCTTTCTAATTTTCACTGGTGAAAGCCAATTAACATGAAAATGTCCGATGAAATGATTATCAAACTTTACCGTGAGATAGGCAACATCTTCAAGTCCACTACCAAAATGGTCTGCACCAATAGCATTAACAGATACAGGCTTTAAATTATCAATTAAATAATCCATTATCGAAATGTCATGAGGTGCTAAATCCCAAATTACATTAATATCATGTTGAAATAATCCCAAATTGATACGGACTGAATCATAATAATATAAATTACCAAGAGAACCGTCAGTTATAAGTTCTTTCATTTTTCTTACTGCACCGGTGAAAAGGAAGGTATGGTCAACCATAATCAAGAGATTCTTTCTTTCAGCCAGTTCTATAAGTTCTTCTGCCTGTGAAGCATTGTAAGTAAAAGGTTTTTCAATAAAAATGTGCTTCCCATTTTCTAAAGCCCTTTTCGCTAAACCGTAGTGCGTGAATACTGGTGTTACAATAGCCACGATATCAATGTCTTTATCATTTAGTATACTATCTGCATCTGTATCAACTGCAATAGATGGATATTGCTGGCTTACAACTTTCAAACGACCATCATCCTTGTCACAAACTTTCACCACAGATATTTCCGGGTGACCGTAGAAGTTTCTTACAATATGTGGCCCCCAGTAGCCATAACCGATAACACCTGCTTTTAGCATTTTTCCTCCAATTTCTTTCAGTTTATTAATGATTTATATTAAAATGACGATATTTAGGAGACTTTGAGAGTGGGAGATTGGGTGACTGGGTGACTTTGAGACTGAGAGACTCTGAGACTGGGAGACCTTGAGACTGGGAGAAAGGTTTTATATGGTCCAATTTTGGGGTTCACGAGCCATATTGACAAGTTTCCCGATTATGTTGTTATAAGAGATTGTCAATCGATTATAATCGTCTTTTTTTATATAACCACACTGAAATGAGAATTTCAACCATACCTGAGTCTCGGCTGCTTCTGCTTCACAATCAGATAATTTTGATACAAATGCTTTTGGATATTTCCTTTTTCGAAATGCTTCCGAGATATTTGCAGCAACTGACCTTGAAGATCTTCGAATCTGATCCGTTAGGGAATACTTTTCTTCGTTGGGAAATTTTTTTGATATTTCAAATATTTCCATAGCACTATCAAATGCCATATTAAATACATCAAGATCGGTATGATCTCTGATTTTCATAAAATCCATCATCTCCCCTTCTCTCCCCATCTCTCCATCTTGCCATCTCCCTATCTCCCTTTCTCCAATTCTCCCTTTCACAAATTCTCCTCTGCCCCAATTCTCCAATTCACCTCTGCTCCAATTCTCCCTTTCACCTACTCGCCACCTTTGCCTTTAATCATCACAGGTATAGTTTTCAGGATTAGTTGCAAATCAAGCCAGGGTGAAATATTCTGGATGTAATAGATATCAAGAATGACAGAGTCTTCAAAACTCACTTCGCTACGGGCAGCTACCTGCCACAAGCCGGTGCAGCCCGGTTTAACTGAAAGCCTGCGCTTATGCCAGTCATCATAAACTTCGTACTCATACGGTAAACAGGGTCGTGGACCTACCAGGCTCATATCCCCTTTTATCACATTAAATAACTGAGGCAATTCATCAAGACTGTATTTCCTTATAAACCTCCCAAATTTCGTTATTCTTGTTGGATTAACAACTTTTGTTGAACCACCATTACTATTATTGTTATTACCTTTGATTAAATCTATCATCTCCTTTTTTCTTGATTCGTCATTATCACTTCCTACTACCATTGAGCGGAATTTGTAAAAATATAAAGACTTACCATTTTCCCCTAATCTCTTTTGCTTGAAAATAATAGGACCCGGGGATGAAAGTTTTACGCCAATAGCAATAAATAATAGCAAAGGAGATATAATTACTACTCCAATTGAGGTAAAAAATACATCGAGAATTCTTTTAAAGTATTTATTGTAGGCGCCGTCAAGACTTGAATTAGACCGAACAACTGGTAAATCCTTTACCTTATCAACATTCAACTTTGCGGGCAGAATCTCCATAATTTCAGATGAAACATGGATATATGAGTTGTATTGCAGAGCATCAGAAATTATACTATATAACCTGTTTTTAGAGATATTATCAATCGCAAGGTAAACGGAATTTACTCTGTAATCTTTTATAACTTTCTTAATATCGTCTAATTTCCCAAAAACCTTGAAATCTTGGAAAACAGTCATACCTCTTTCAACATTATCATCGAGGAAGCCTATCACCTGAGATTGGAATTCCTGCTCTTCCATAATTTTAGAAGCTAGTAATTTGCCTCGCTTTCCCGCGCCTATTATTAAAATATTTTCGCTTAGCAGATTGCCGAGCCATTTACTGCGGAATATTGGGCGAATGAGAAGAAGTCTGTATGATATTAACAGAATTGTGCATAGTAATAAAAAGTAAATAAACATTAATCGGCTATCGAGCATAACTGAAGGTCGTATAATAAACTGGGCAATAATTAGAATGATAAAACCGATAATTATCCCCTTGGTAATCAAAACAGTTTGCCTTGATTTCGTAAAGATAATATGTCTTTTGTATAGTCCAAGATATTGAAAAATCACAATCCATAGAAGGGAATAAGGGATAAAAATTGCCCATTCTTGCGCGATTTTAAACTCGGGGATATTTATCACATCTATATGCGGCATAAAGCGCAGTCTTAGTGCAATTGCAAAGGATGCGTTTAGCACCAAAAGATCTAAAAAGGCAAGAATGGACTTGAAGGGCGGGTATTTTTTAAATATAGTCATAGGTTTTTTTCTTTTTTACAACGAACTAAACGAACAAAAACTAAAAACAATTAATTGCATTTGTTAGTTGATTATATCTAAAGAAGTTCCAATCGTGCCAGGTTACCCAGATACATCAATAATTATATCAACGACTTCATTAACTAAATTTTGATTATTAAAATCAATTATATTCTTTTTACTTTTTCTCTGAACTTTAATAGAATTGAAATCACTAGAATTCTCAATGAACCTCAACCTGCCTTGTTCACAAAGATATTCATCTAAGTATGGCCGTTTTCCTGTAAAAATGCTATATGTTTCCGTTCCTAAAAGTGCTGACTCTCTATTCATAGTTCCACCACCGCTTACAGTGATGTCTGCCGCCCAAAGAAGTTGTAGTCCATCAATTTGCTTATCTAAAAATCTTATATTTTCATTAGTATGAATTTTCGATAAAATAAGATTTTTGTCGTCAGAGGTACGGCTAATTATTAAACAAATTGTGTTATCTTTACTCGAGAAATAATTTAATCCATCTATTAATAATTTTTCACTTCTCGGGTCGTGATAATTCCCAACTAAAGCAGGCGGTCTTACCACAACTAAAATTGAATTCTCTGGTACATTAATTTGTT
>Ga0208940_1001819_pt1 | contig 21312 bp, 22 predicted proteins | sample AD_JPNNA6_MetaG_FD_184445 | JGI IMG/M metagenome (GOLD analysis project Ga0208940, IMG submission 184445) | Active sludge microbial communities of municipal wastewater-treating anaerobic digesters from Japan - AD_JPNNA6_MetaG (SPAdes) (version 2) | ecosystem: Engineered > Bioreactor > Anaerobic... | reverse complement strand
ACATTCTAAATTTCATCAATGGCGGAATTTGATCGTTTTCTTCTGTTTCATTTTGATTTATTGGACAAGACAATAATAATATCATAATAAAACATAATATTGTTGCTATAATTTTTTTTTGTATCATTTCTTACCTCCAAAAATACTATCCTCCGTCCGGCGAAAGCGCAGGGCGGAGGGCTAATCTACCTAACTATATCTCCCGTTTCGTCGTAAACGATAAACTCCTCTTCCGACGGATGATGAAGTTCCTTAAACGCTGCCGTATAATAGCCGTTTACCCATATTTTTCCGCTTTTCGCGCCTTCCGGGACTTTACAAACTATTTTATTGGTATTAAATTCTAAATATTCAGTAACTTCTGTTCCTTCAAGAACAAAGGTTGATTGATGTTCAGGATCATGATAAATATTTACATTAAATTTTATAAGTGGAAATGGATTATGTCTATAAATAAATTCTTGTCTATCCGTTAAATAAATTTCCATCTCCTCTTTGCTTAAAAAATCATCTCCCGTAATCGTAATTGTATCGCCCGGTTTACCCGAACCGGGAGTAAATTTAATATTTCTTGGTCCCCAATCCGGAACATACCCAGGTTCGCCAAAATTATCGCATGAGATAATAAATACAATTATTAAAATTATAAAAAAAATCGTTTTTTTAATCATTTCTTACCTCCAGAATACTATCCTCCGCCCGGCGATAACCGCAGGGCGGAGGGCTAATCTACCTCACTATATCTCCCGTTTCGTCGTAAACGATGAACTCCTCTTCCGACGGATGATGAAGCTCCATTCCGCCTCCTGCATAATAACCGTTTACCCATATTTTTCCGCTTTTCGCGCCTTCCGGGACTTTACAAACTATTTTATTTTTTCCGAATTCTATGTAATCCGACGCTCCCGTTCCTTCTACATGCAACTGACTATAATCAACTTCGGTAGTATAATAAATATTAACGTTAAATAGTATTAGAGGAAGCAAGGTTCCGTATTTTTGATTAAATTTGGCTCTTTCTGAATTATATAACTCCATATCCTTAACAGGGATAAAATCATCTCCTGTTATTGTTACTACATCCCCTGGTTTTCCTGAATTCGGAGTAATTTTTATATTTTTTGGCCCATTATCCGGAACATACCCAGGTTCGCCAAAATTATCGCATGAGATAATAAATACAATTATTAAAATTATAAAAAAAATCGTTTTTTTAATCATTTCTTACCTCCAAAAATACTATCCTCCGCCCGGCGATAACCGCGGGGCGGAGGGCTAATCTACCTAACTATATCTCCCGTTTCGTCGTAAACGATGAACTCCTCTTCCGACGGATGATGAAGTTCCTTAAACGCTGCCGTATAATAGCCGTTTACCCATATTTTTCCGCTTTTCGCGCCTTCCGGGACTTTACATACTATCTTATTTTTTCCGAATTCTATGTAATCCGACGCGCCCGTTCCTTCTACATGCAACTGACTATAATCAACTTCGGTAGTATAATAAATATTAACGTTAAATAGTATTAGAGGAAGCAAGTTTCCGTGCTTTTGATTAAATTCAGGTCTATTGGATATATATAACTCCATTTCTTCTACAGGATAAAAATCATCTCCCGTAATCGTTACAATATCTCCAACTTTACCCGAACCGGGAGTAAACTTTATATTTTTCGGTCCATAATCCGGAACATATCCGGGTTCGCCAAAATTATCGCATGAGATAATAAACACAATTATAAAAATCATAAAAAAAATCGTTTTTTTAATCATTTCTTACCTCCAAATGAGCGTAACATACTTTAGACCATATGTTACATTATTCAAGTCTTTTAGCATAGGATCCCACCACCCAGTATCTACAGAGAGGATGGAGTTATAATAATTATTATAACTATCCATTTTTACCAGCGCTTTATATATTACGGCGCTGTGTCCGTCTTTAGATAGTTCGGTATATCCCAATGCGACGGGCCAATCTCTGCTAAGACAGTAGATTAGTCTGTCGTAAGTATATTCGTCAAGATTGCCCCAACTTTGCGGATATTCTACGGCGATTCCGTCAATATTATATAATATTTCATAACTACAAGGATTAAAGAGTCCTCTTTCGACTCCATACCAATAAAACGCATTGCCAAGCCATGTTGTCCAACTACTATTATTTGAGCTATTCATTCCAAGATAGTATCTGAATCTATTAACGCAATTTCTAAAATCTGGATATGGGTTAAATTTGCTTGTTCCGCTTTGATCTGTCGGAGTTCCAGGGTACATGTCGATACCTTTAATCTTATCCCAGTATGCGGCGATCATTGCTCCCGCCACAGGAACGCAACCGCATGGCGTAACTCCGTCGGATAGAAAAAATTGATTAGCTCTCATTAATGGATAATGAATCCGGGTGGTTGCGTTCTGCCATAAAACGCTACCCGTTGGCGGTATGTTTGAACTTTTGAAAGAATAAATCATACTACCTGTTCCTAGATATATTTTGATTGTCGCGTCTCCATACATATATCCGTTTATACTTTTACTCTCTATTCTTAATAAATCGCTTCTATTTAACTTTACATTTATATTGGTAGTAGTCGATAACGAAAAAGTTATATCCTGATACGTTCCGTTCAGAAAATGACATCTTATAGTATAAACGCCGCCTATACCTCCCCAATTCCCGCCGACTTTACAAGATACAGAACTATAATAATTTGATATGGTCGTTTCGTCCCAATACCATTGTATCTCGGCGGTTTTGTCCTCTTTATGGGTCGGAGCGGTTCTTGTCTTATCTTCCTTCCTTTTTTTCAGATACTCCCCGTACTCCTTCTTTATATCGAGATATCCGCCGTTCTCAGCCGTTCTATCCCTATACGACCGTATCAACTCTTTATATTTATCTACCGCCCCTCTCGATCTCGACAGCGTCTCGCCGCCGTTTATAGCGTCGTTCAATTCATACTCGATATTCCCCAGCGCGGCGAGTATCTTCCGCCCTCCGGCTCTGGTTGCAGTCTTACTCTCGGCTACGTACGACGCAAACGAGAACCTATACGCCTTGATCTCGCCCGTCCCGGCTCTATCTCTCAACAATTCGTAACACGTCCCGTTCTCTCCGTGAGAAGATTCCACTACTCCCGTTTCGTCGTCCTTCAAAGTTACCAGTATATAGCCCCTGTCGGCTCCATCTTTCGTTACCTTATACTCAAGATACGTTATCTTATCCGTAGCCGGATTATATAAAGGATAAAAATCCCCTATAACCGCGCCTTTCCAGTCGTAATGCTCCATATTCTCCATTAGATAATTCTCCGCTATCATTCTCGTCAACCTAAAGTCCGGGTTTCCTCCGTAGTACTCTTCCGTCGTTTCGCTCTCCGTTATCTCCCCGTCGATCAACATATCGCTGTTTGAGCAACCCGCGCCTAATAATAGTATAACGCAAATTATAAATAATATATATATTTTTTTCACTTTTTCCCCCTTTTTTAATCGCTATAATCCACAATATATAATAACGGAGAAGTATATATATCCGACGCCAATACTATCCCGTAGTCTCGAACCTCGGCGTCGTTTGCGTCGATATTTAAGCCCCCTTCGTAGTACGCCCTCCATACGAGCTGATTGCAGTAATATCTGTCGGTATTAAGTTTATTTGAGAAATCGAGATTATAACTTTTCCCCAGTTGAGCCAAAGCGAACTTTACTATTTTGTCGATAACCGCCTCTTCATTTTGATACGCCCTTGTTACTACCACAAAATCCGACGTCTTTTTTATATGGGTCAACGAATAAAGATCCACTTCGGGTTTGACAATTCCGTCCGTCGTTATAAACGCTTTAGACTCGTCTGAAGTCGGGTCTGCGATACACAGCAAAGCGTGATGCAGAGTATTCTCAAAACTCGCCGCCATTGTAAAAGGGTTTCTCGTTACGGTTAATATAACGTCCCCTTTTTTGAGCTACTTCTCAAATCTGATGAATCAAACGTAAAAAAATACCTCCTTATTAATAATATTTCAGATTGGGAGAGTAACGTTTGACCGGTATGTTACGGTAATTTGTCAAAAAAAACAAGGGTATATTTCTTTACCTTTTGGGGTATATTTCTTTACCCCCTCTATATTTTATATAGAATTTGGACTTTTTGTAATTTTATTTGCAAGTTCTACTCTGTTTGAAGAGTTCGTTTTAGCAAATATCTCGGATATTTTCTTTCCGACGTAGTTTTCGGATAGCTTCGGGAAAAAGCCAATTTGATTGGCTCGGTAACGCGGCGCGCTATTTAAAAGTTTGACACATATGGAGCTACATAGCCGCCGCGCCCCTCTCCAAAAAACCGACGGGGTACTTTTCAATGAAGAATAATATTATTATCAGTTAAACATTGTCGACACGTCCCGTCTTCGTTAAGGTTTTTTATATCGACCGTATAATAGTCGCGGTTTATAAGTATATTTCCGCAATTTTTACAATAACTATCGTTACTAAAAGAGACGTTGCCCGCGTAGACGTAGTTTAGTCTCAGGCTTGCCTCCATTGTCCACTCCATTATCGTCGATTCGCTTGTCGGTCTTTTATTCAGTTTGTAAGCCGGATGATATTTGGATATATGATACGGAATATCTTTTGATAGAGAAGAGATAAATTCTGATATTTCAACGCACTCTTCAATATTGTCGTTCAAGTCTGTGATAACCAGAGTCGTAAGTTCTATATGAACATTTTTATTAAACGCTATTTTTATAAATTCTTTAACCGGCGCTAAACGCCCCGAGCATATTTCGACGTAAAAATCGTCTTTTGACGATTTAAAATCAATATTTGCCGCGTCTATAAAATTTAGCAGTTCGTTTGCAGGCTCGGGATTAATATATCCGTTTGTTACAAGAACGGTTTTAACGCCTTTCTCTTTACATAATTTCGACGTCTTATAGACCCACTCGTAATATAGAAGCGGCTCGGAATAGGTAAAAGCTACCGATTTATAATTATTTTTAATAAGAAAATTAACGAATTCCTCCGGAGTTATCGCTTGAGGCGCTCTTGGAGCGAACTGGCTGATAGCGTAATTTTGACAAAATTTACATTTTAGAGTACAACCAAAAAAACCTATAGAATAAATTTTAGAACCCGGCAAGAAATGATATAACGGTTTTTTTTCTATCGGATCGAGCGACGAAGAAGATATGATCCCTTCGTATGGATTGATTATCTTTGAGTCGACGTTTTTCCTGATATTACACGCTCCGAATTTTAGATTATCCGGCTTACACAAATTTGGACATAAATCGCATTGAATTTTATTATCCACTTTTTTATACAACTTGACCATATAACGCCCTTGTAAAAAATTTTCTATAAACTATATTACAAATATAACCGTTTGCAAATCCAAAAATAAGACCTATAGAAATAATAAAATACCCGATTAGTAAAGCGCTTTTTGCCGGTAAAAAAATAAGAGATGCGAATATTTGACCTAAATTATGAGATACCGCGCCAATTAATCCTAGCGATATGAAACTTATACGCTTTTTAAAAATTTGATAAAAGGGAAAAGTTATAAAAATAAATAGTAAATTCCCCGATAAGGCGATTAGAAAAACGTAAGAAAAAAGAGTTCCTCGAAACAAATGGGAAAATATAGTTTTAAATAGAACGATAAACAATAACTCCTTAAAATTAAACAGTACAAAACCTAAAGATACGGGTATATTAGAAATTCCTATTCTTAAAAAAGGGACCGGTATAGGAATAAAGTTTTCAAATACGGCTAGAAAAGAAGATAATCCCGCAAAAAGCGCTATTTTATTATTAGAGCCGTTCATCTTGTTACTCCGTCGTATAGGGAAGCGTCTTTATCCCCCTCTTTCATTATATACGCAGAAACTCTGTTGGGCAGACATACTACCGGAAAATTCGCCGAACGAATCCAACCGGAATTTACGCAATTTTTGTTTTTACAGGGCGATTCTAAAAATCTGAATTTCCCGTTATCTATCTCAATTTTAGTTAATCCGAGATCGCCCGAAATATCCGCTACTATTTTTTGATCAATTGAATAGGCGAATTTATCTTTCGAAGTCTGAATAAGTATAGTACTGCCGTTTTTTCCAAAAAAGAGTTTCAAGAAAAACAGCGATACTACGCATATAACCAAAGCGCCGGTTAGAAATAAATCAAATAACGTTGCGTTGCTTTTCATTAATAACAGTTTAATTCATAATAATAAAAAAATAAAGCAAAATTTAAAAGTAACTCGTCAGTTTTTTGGGGAATCAAAAATATTTGTCCCATATGTGTCAATTTATTTGTCCCACATGCGTCAATTTTTCATCAAAGAGCGATGCGTCGCATATGCTTTAATTTTCCCGCCCCAAAAAACTGACAGAATACAATTTAAAATACCGGGAAATTTTGAGCAAATTATTATATAGCGTTAAAGCGCCCTTTATGCCGAGAATAACCGCTAGAATTTAACGGTAACTTTAGCGTCGACTTTAACTTCGCCGTTTTGATCTTCAATTGAGAATTTACAGTCGGCAAATTTACCGTCTTCGTTTTCGTACTTCTTTCTGACCGTCCCTTTTGCCGTCAAAACGTCGCCGGGCTTTGTCATCGATTTAAAGGTTGCCAAATAACTTTTCACGCTCATTATACCCGCCCAATTGGTTATCGCCTGCCCCAACATTCCCATAACGAGCATACCGTGAGCTATGGTTCCATCCAGCCCCGCCTCTTTTGCGTTCGCTTCGATAGTATGAATAGGATTAAAATCCCCGGAGGCGCCGGCGTATTTAACGAGTTGCAATTGGGTTATCGGCTCCTTAGTTAGAGAAGGTATCTCGTATCCTTCGGTTATATCTTCATATTTTGGTAATTTCATATTATTCTCCTTGAGCTACGACCACTATCGTCATTTTTGCGGTTAGCGCCTCTTTTCCTTCGCGAATAAAGGTCGACTTGAAAGTAACCATATCCATAAGACCGCCCGATCGCATCGAATCGACTTTTACCGTTCCGGTCAGAACGTCGCCGGGGTATATGGGCTCTATATATTGATACTCTTCCTTAGCGTGAAGAAGACGTTTCACGTCGATGCCTATCTCGCTCATTCTTTTCCATATTTCGGGATATCCCCAAAAATTTATGACCGTCGGAAAGGTCAACGGAGCCGGCGTATCCTTATATCCCTGAGAAACGGCGTAATCTTTGTCGTAAAAAAGCGGATTATCGTCGCCAATGGCTTGCGCCAACTCTTTTATCTTACACCTCTCCACTTTATACGTAAAAGAGTCGAATACTTTTCCTTCGTATAAAAAATCTAACATATCGTCCCCCTCTTTTATTTTAACGTCAATTTTTATTTTAACATCAATCCGCCGTCTACAACCAACACCTGCCCGGTTATGTATTTGGCTCTATCGGACGCCAGAAAAGCTACCGCTTCGGCTATATCTTCGGGTTGGCCGGCTTTATTCATAGGTATAAGGGATAAAAATTCTTCCCTCGCCTTGTCCGCTACAGCTTTAGTCATATCGGTGTCTATAAAACCCGGAGCCACAGCGTTGACCGTGATGTTTCTCTTAGCGACTTCGCTCGCCAACGTCTTTGTAAGCCCTATGATACCGGCTTTAGACGCGGCGTAGTTCGCCTGTCCAACATTGCCCCTTATGCCGACGATAGACGACATATTAACGATTCTACCATATTTTTCTCTCATCATAAGCAAAATCGCTTCTTTGCTAACTATAAAGGCGCTTTTTAGATTTACGTTTATTACAGACTCAAAATCTTCGACGCTCATTCTCATCGAAAGCCCGTCTTTTGTTATACCGGCGTTGTTGACGCATATATCGAGCCGACCAAATTTTTCCATAATAATTTTGAATAGATCTTTCACGTCCGGCTCTTTGGATATGTCGCCGGCGACTCCTATCGCTTCTACGCCGTATTTTTCGGATATCTCTTTTGCGACGTTGTCGATCGAATTTGTCGTAGCCGTTAGGATAAGCTTAGCTTTACCTTTGGCAAATACTTCCGCTACCGCTCTTCCTATTCCTCTCGACGCTCCGGTTACCAGCGCGACCTTATTTTCAAAATCCATAAACGTCTCCTTAAATTTATTTTTTATACTTTTTTACAATTATTACCGCGTTATGACCGCCGAAACCGAAAGAGTTGCTCATTGCGTAATTTACAGTCTTCTCTTTCATTTTATTCGGAGTCAAATCAATATCCATCCCCTCGTCGGGATTATCAAGATTTATCGTCGGCGGTATTTTATCTTCCATGCAGGACTTGATTATAACCATCGCCTCAAAAGCTCCCGCTCCTCCCAAAAGGTGACCGGACATAGACTTAGTCGAACTAACGGTCAACTTGTAAGCGTGTTCGCCGAACGTCTCTTTTATGGCGTTTACCTCCATGCGATCGTTAGCGCTGGTGGAAGTCCCGTGAGCGTTGATATAATCGATCGACTCTTTATTTATACCCGCGCTATCTATCGCGTCCTTCATAGCTCTAACGGCGCCTTTACCGGACGGTTCCGGGGAAGTAATATGGTAAGCGTCGGCGGTCAATCCATATCCGACAAATTCGGCTAAAATATTTGCTCCTCTCTTTAAAGCGTGCTCAAGCTCTTCGAGAACTATGATAGCCCCCCCCTCGCCCATAACAAATCCGTCTCTGTCTTTATCGAAAGGTCTCGACGCCTTTTTAGGTTCGTCGTTTCTCATTGAAAGAGCGCGCATATTAGAAAAACCGGCGTAACCGATCTTGCATATAGCCGATTCAAATCCTCCCGAAACAATAATATCCGCTCTGTTATTCTTTATCGCGAAGAACGCCTCTCCAAGCGCGTTTGTAGCCGAAGCGCATGCGGTAACGTTGCAAGAGTTTACCCCCATAGCGTTAATAGCCTGAGCGACCCAGCCGCCGCCCAGATTGGCTATCATCTTAGGTATCATAAAAGGACTAACTTTTCGAGCTCCTTTTACGTGTAGAACGATAGTCTGTTCCTCAAACGTCTTTAGTCCGCCTACCCCTACTCCAAGCATTACCCCCAATCTAAATGGGTCGCTAACGGCGGGCTTCATCCCTTCAAACTCCGGGAATACGACCTCGCGTTCTTCCGGATGCCTCATAGGAATTTTAGCCGAAAGAGCCGCCTCGAACATAGCGCATACGCATAACTGCTGATACGCGTCCATTTTATTAGCCAATTTATTGTCAATATGATATTTTTCTAAATTCAGATTTTTAACTATCCCGCCGGCGGTGCTCCTGATTCCGTCAAGGTCGAAAGTATTAACGGTATCGATCCCCGACTCCCCGTCTAAAAGTTTTTTCCACGTCTCTTCAACGGTATGAGCCAAAGGATTGATAGTCCCCATACCGGTAATAACTACTCTTCTATTCATCAAACGCCCCCTAAAAAACCGTTATATGACCATCTGGTCGTAAAAGCATACGTATCAAAATTTTAAACCGTTGTTAATAATTTAAGATAAGCAATAATAAAATATAATTAGAGTTGTGTCAAATAAATTTTTAGTATCCCTGTCAGTTTTTTGGGGAATAAAAAATATTTGTTCCATATGTGTCAATTTTTTTGAGACAGGCTCGCGTTATCCGGTTCCTTACCCCAAAAAACTGACGGATTACAAATTTTTAAATACTTTTTCTTGACTTTGTCCTATTTCGATATATAATAAAAAAGCATTAGAAAAAGATTTAACGACTTCAAGATGGAGAATACTATTTTACCATGATAGTATCGTTAAAGCCAACGATAAACAGATATATGGAAGTAAACTATGTTAAATAAAATCAAATTCAAAAAAGGCGATATCCGCAAATTCTTAATTCTGTCTATATTCTCCGGAGTTATAGTCGGATTAATTTTTCCTATTTTTACGAATATTTTTGTGAAAGAGTATAAGTCTCAATTTCTATTTGTTTTATTCTGCGTTGCCTGCGTCTTAGCAGGTTTACTGGTAGGCGGATTATCGTATCTGATAGGAAAACTTACAGTCTTAAAAGGGATAAGAAGACTGACCTATATTACCAACGGTTTAGCCGAAGGGGAAGGCGATCTAACGATGCGTTTAGAAGAAAACGGCGACGACGATTTGGGTATGATGAGTAAGAATTTTAATAAGTTTTTAGATAAACTCGCAATAAAATTGTTTAGGGTAAAAAATATTGTAAATGAAACTAACCGAAACGGAACAAGATTGTTAGAAGCGATGAATAAATCAAAATCTTCGTCGGAGACAATCAACAATATCGTAAAGGAGGTAAAATCGGCAATACTTCGGCAATCCGCGCTAGTTACGGAAGTCTTTTCAAATACCGAAGAGATAACAAACGCGATAAAAAAACAGGATTTAAAAATAAGTTCGCAAACTTTAAGCGTTGCCGAGAGCTTAAACGAAATAGTTGAGATGAGCGATAAAACCAAATCCATCAGCGCTTTTCTAAACGACAACCTAAACGAGTTTGATAAATTACAAAATGTTTTAAATAACGGTAATTCTAACCTAAACAGACTTAAGGAGATGGTTGGGGCTTTATCCAGTCAATCCGACAGCGTTTTTGAATCAAATAATATCATTAAAAATATCGCATCTCAGACAAATCTTCTTGCAATGAACGCAGCTATTGAAGCGGCTCACGCGGGGGAATATGGTAAAGGATTTTCAGTCGTCGCAGACGAAATAAGAAAACTCGCGGAAGTCTCTAACGAACAATCAAAACTAATATCTACTAATCTTGAAAAATTTAAAAAAACTATCAACATAGCGGTCGATATATCGAATGAAACTTCCGATTCGTTTGATATAATCGTTAAATCGGTCGGAGTCGTTATAAATCTTGAAAATGAAATAAGCAAATCTCTTGACGATTATTCTAAAGGCGCCGCTAAAATTTTAGAAAATTTTAAGAATATCAGCCAAATTACCGAAGACGTTCGCGCCGGCTCCGTCGAAATGACCGTCGGGGGCAAGGCGATAATTGATGAAGTAACAAGTCTTTCCGATATTTCAGAAAAAGTCAAGGAGTATGCTAACGATATAGTATCAAAAGAAAACGAGGTCAACGAGATCATTAATCAAGCCGTAGACTTATTAAATATCAATAATGAAAGAATAAACAAAATTGACGAACATTTGTCGGTATTTAAAACTAGTGGAGTTTAGTCAAACGCGCATATGTTAAAGGCGACTCGTTAGTTTTTTTGGGAAATAAGAAAATACTACGTAAGGTAGACGTATTTGGGGTAATTTTCGATTACAAGTTCGTGTAATAGTTGTTTTTGAGCGACGATATTTAACAGTTGTGTCATTTTACTCAAAAAATCGTTTTTCAACTTATCAATCTTCAATTTTTTACCAACAATCCCAAGAAATCCTTCTAGCCCGTATTTCACGACGCCGTTATAGAAAAACATTATAATATCTCGAACCGTCGAAGCCATACCGAATTCGTTATACAAAGAATGCCATCTTTTTATTCGCAAATAGTCCGCTTCGCTGATTCTAAGGTATTTATCCAACCTTTTATCGTCGGTATTGTCTATAACGACGTATTCGGAGCGATGATTTCCAATTATCCTTTTCATTTTTGGGATTTTTTTGTCAATAAGCCGAAACATAGTCTCAAACAATTTGCTGAAAGTATTAATTTTGAACTCTTTTAGTAAGAAATCTATGACATTATTATTCATAGATTCTGACACTATAAAATGGAACAGATGTTTTTTGTTTTTCATAAAATTTTCTCCTTTTCTTTTATATATATAACAACTAAAAGTAGAAAACTCTTTACAAAAACTTGGATAAATTTTTAGAAAATAACAAATAATTTACTGATTAAAAAAAATTGACACATATGCGTCAATTTTTATCGAGGAGTACTGCATCCCATATGTGTCAATTTCCCTTACCAAAAAACCGACGGCGCTACAAAACCTTAAATAATGATTGACATTAACGTCAAAAAAAGTTTTATTATTCAAAATTAGCTTACGGACAATCTCTTGAGAAATCTAATACTTACGTTGTTGCTTTTTTCTTCGTTATATATTTTTTCAAAAGACGCTTCGACAGACGCTAACGTTATGTTAGATAAAATATTATTAAAAAAGGAGAATAACAACGTTTCATTTTCCATATCAAATACTACGAATATTACCGTTGGAAACAACGCCTCTATATTGATCAAAAAGCCGAACGACGTTTTTTACCCCTACAACGACACTCAAATTCAGGTCGCTTATCATTACCCCATAAATAAAAACGCGGCGATCGGGTGTTCCGGATTTTTTCAAAATGTGTTAAAAATATTTTACGAAGACGTTTCTAGCGATATCCTCTCGTTTCAGTTTAACGGAGTCGTTTTACCGGGATTATCTTTCAGATTTACCCCATTTTTAAAAAAAATCAATATGCCGATTTTTCTTTTGAGTATGGACGTCGGTTTTGGAGCCGAGTTGACTAATAACGACGAAATATCGGGCGCTATGACCGCTAAATTCGGCGGATTTTTGAATTTATTTTTATTAGCGCCGATTGTTCCGGCTCATCTTTTTATCAGCGACATAAATTCTCTGGCTATAATGGCTACCTATACCCCCGACGGATGGTATCCAGGGATAAGAATAAAAAACATTTTGAATATCAAGTTTGCTTTTCTTAATTTTGTTAACAAAAAAATTAATTCGGGCATAAGGGTAAAAAATATATTTAGTTACGTTTTAACCGGCAGACCTGATTTTTACGATCTTACTTCGCAATATACTTACAATAAACTTTTTGTTACTCTGTATTACGGCGGTCTAAAAGGGGTAGAGTTCCATATCGGCTACGGATTTGAATATCTGACGCTCGCCCGCGACCCGTCTTACCATTTGGCTCACAAAGTAATACAGGAGATATCTTGGCAGAAAAGCGGATTTGCCGTCGTTTTTAAGCATACTATCGCTTTTTGGGAGGGCGCAATATTAAAAGGCTTCCCAAATAACGAAGCTGAAATATCTTTTTCATATAGATTGGAATAACCGGATGATTAATAAAGCGATTGAATATCTAAAACAATATTTTCACTACGACGATTTTAGGCTAGGACAAAAGTTGATAATCGAGTCGGTTCTTGATAAAAAGGACACCGTCGGTATAATGCCGACCGGCGGAGGTAAAAGTTTGTGTTATCAAATACCGGCTTTATGCTTCGACGGGGTTACTATCGTAATATCTCCTTTGATATCGCTTATGAAAGATCAAATGGATTTTTTGAACTCCATCAATTATCCGGCCGGAATGTTAAATTCTACCGTGGACTACTTTTATCAAAACGACGTAAAAAACAGAACGGAAAACGGTTCGTTAAAATTGCTATATCTCACTCCCGAAAGATTTAAAAATAAGAATTTTTACGAATGGCTTTTGAAACAAAAAATATCGCTTTTTTGCATAGACGAAGCTCACTGTATATCCGAATGGGGGCACGATTTCCGCCCCGAATATCGCAAACTTTCCGCCATAATCAAGGATTTGAAAAACCCGCCTATTCTCGCCTTAACTGCGACCGCAACCGAAGAGGTAAGAGACGATATTGCTAAATCGCTAGATATTAATAAACCTAACGTTTTTGTCAGCGGATTTAACAGAGACAATCTTATTTACGGCGTCCAAAATCATATATCTTTTGAAAAAAAAAATAGGGCGTTGATAGAATTCTTAGGTAAAGTCAGTTCGCCCGGAATAATATACGTTTCTTCTATAAAAGAGGGGGAAAATCTTTTAAACGTTCTCTCTTCGAACGTAGATAAAAAATTAGGAATTTATCACGGCAGTTTGGCGCCGAAAATCAGAAAAAAAATTCAGGAGGATTTTCTTGAAAACAGAGTCGATATATTGATTGCGACAAACGCCTTCGGCATGGGGGTAAATAAGCCGGATATCAGATTTGTCGCGCATTACAACGTTCCCGGAACGATCGAGGCGTATTATCAGGAGACCGGTAGAGCCGGTCGAGACGGTAAAACAAGTTACTGTCTTTTAATGCATCTTACCGACGACGAACGCATTCAACAATTTTTTATAGAATCCAAAAATCCTTCTTTTGAAGATCTTGCGAACGTTCTGGATATTATAGTAAGCGTTAAGAGAAAACCTCTTTATACCGACGATATAACGCTCTTAGCCGGCGCTAGTAATCTTAATAGTTTTAAGGTAGAAGCCGCGATGAAACAACTACACTTCCTGGGCTACATAGATTTTGAATATATCAGAGATATGAAAGTGAATATTTCTATTATAAAAGACAAAAACGTCGACGACGACGATTTGAATACTTTTTTTGAGGAGATAAAAAATATTTCTCGTGACAACGAATTAAGTTGTTTTATCGACGCTCTGTATAAACGTACCGGATATATGCGAGACGATATTATTGAAAAACTCGACGCCCTTCAAAAATTAAAATTAATCAAATATAATAAAATAAAAAAGGGTAAAATTATCAAAATTCTTAAAAATAAATTTACCAAAGCGGATAAATTGAATTATATAAATAAAATAAAATTAAAAATGGAATTTGACCAAGCTAAATTTAGAGAAGTCGTAAAATTTTGCTCCATATCAAGCGATTGTAGAAGAAAATTTTTGCTTAATTACTTTGGCGAAGAGTATAACGAGCCAAATTGCGGTAAATGCGACGTATGCAGAGGAACTTATATTTCTAACGTAGAAAATTTTTCGATTCAACCTATTCACAAAAAAATTTTATACTGCGTCTTTCTGCGCGACGGAGAAGTCGGCAAACAAAAAATCGCGAAGATCATGAAGGGGAGTTACGATCTTGAACCAAGATACAGAGATTGGGACGAATTCGGAATGTTAAAAGAGGCAGATATTAAAACAATAGCAAACGAAATAAATTTACTCATTAAAACGAAATATCTCCTTCTTAAACAGGGGAAATACCCCGTCGTAACGCTATCTATCAAAGGGCTGAACGTATTAAAAAGAGAAAGTTTTAAAATTTGAAATTACATCTTTTTTACTGGAATAATAAGGAGGCTGTTTCAACCCAACGCATATGTGTCATTTTTAACGCATATACGACAATACGCGCGCCGTTTAGGGCGGAATGACAACTTTTGAGACAGCCCCTCGTTTATAAAATGCGCAATTATTTAACCGTCGATTGAGCGTCGTCGCGTTTGAAGTTTAATAAAAACCCAAGCCCGACTACCGCAATAAAAGTAATTATTACCCCTATGAATCCGGCGGCGCTTACAGTCAATATTTCATTATCAATTGAAGATAACGAGTAATCGTTAAACGGGGACGCTAATAACGGAGCCGCCGATTCGTTTAAAAAAGCGTATTTCTCGGCAACCCATTCTAATCCGTCGGGAAAACCGTTTGCAAAAGGGCTCAAAACCAGACCGATAATTACGGCGGATACGGCTAGTATTCCGACAGATAGTTTTTCGGATTTTTGCGCCTTTTCAGACGTCGCAATCAAATATAGCGCTACGGTTATAACTCCTTCAAATATTCCTATCAAACTATGTATTCCGACCATAGACGAAAACACCGTCGTAAAATCTATAGTTCCCGATATTCCCAATTCGGCGCTGCAAAAAAAGGCGGCTATAACTATCGATAGCCACGATCCCGCAAATATTAAAATACTTTTTTGAATTTTATTAAACCTAAAGTTTGATCTGAAAATAAAAGTAAGCGCAGCTCCGGGTATCGCTCCAATCAACGCCATATTTAGAATATTTACTCCCAAAACGGATAATCCGCCGTCGCCAAAAGCCAGGCACTGAACGACCAAAACCGCCGTTGTAGAAAGTATGCCGAACGGTATTCCCAACAGTACGACGGCAAAAGTCGTTCCCAGAAAATGCCCCGACGTCCCATTTAAAACCGGAAAATTCATCATCTGAGCGGCAAATATAAACATTGCGATAGCCGCAAATTTCAACGGCGAGGGTTTATCCTTACTTTTAACAGCTAAAACTGCCGCCGTCGCGACTCCCGCGACGCTTATTACCGCCGCCGATACCGGACAAACGGCTCCGTTTAACATATGATCGGGAATATGCATACAAAACTCCTACTATATAAATTATTCTCCCATAGATACAATATCTTATATAATAAATAAATAAAACTTGCAATATCAAATAGCAAAAAAGAAAAAAATTGAGACGACGCCTTAGTCGAAACGCCCTTGACCCATATATCGAAACCGTCGCATAACCGACGCGACGCTCCCTGAAAAATTTGACACATATGGGATAATAACGCCAAAACCGACCGACGTCCACGGATGGACTAGCGCGCGGCGGGGTCGAGCGCTAGTCCATCCTGAAGACGAGAAGGCTAGATTTTAATAGACTTCGTCATGACTACCTATATCAATCAATTGTACTTTTGTCTTATTTTCATCTAAAAATCTGAAAATAATTCTAAATTTATAGTTTATTCTAAAAGCCCAACATCCGGATAATCTACCTGACAAAGAATGAGTTTTTAAAACAGGATTAAAAGGGTTTGTTGAAAATTCAGTAACTCTCATTTCGAAAATATTAGCTAAGTTTTGATTTTTTTGAAACCATTTTTTATATCTTTTTTTAAAATAATCGCCCCAAAATATTTCAATCATTCAAATCTCTAAGCAAATCGTTTACATTACCTTTTTTTATATTGCCATTAACATATTCTTTTTCTGCAATTTTTAGCGATTTAAACAATTTTAACCGTCTTTCTTCAAGATATCTTCGTTTCAGAATACCTAAAACCTCTTTTTTTTCATTTATTTTTAATTCGTCAAAATCCTCAATGACAGCGTTGAAAGCAGACATATAAACATCCTTAAGTTATAATTTTATTACTTAAATATAAACAATTCTTGAATAATAATCAATACTATTGTTTATGAAAAAGTATCCTATTAGTTTTTTGACACATATGGGTAATAACGCCAAAACCGACCGACGTCCGCGGATGGACTAGCGCGCGGCGGAGTCGAGCGCTTTTCATCCTGAAGACGAGAAGTCTAAAACGACGTATATGCGTTATTTTGAATTCTCCAAATTAATCCGGCTTGCGTCCAAATCGGGCGCGCAAAACGCAACGTCGAAAGCGCTATTTATATAAAATTTATTACAATTTCATTGCTTGTTTTTAATCTGTGATATCAAATATTTTAACAAAATCCTTTGGCGATAAAATAATAGTATTATAATATTTTTCTAAAATCAACAAGTCTTTATCGCCGGTAATCAAATAATCTGCGTTTATATATTCTGCAAGTTGTAATATATTATTATCATCAATGTCTCTACATATTTCCGGCAATTTATTGTCCGGATTTATGTAATTGTAGTTTTTAATTAAAATTGATTTAATTTCATCGATTAGCGATTCTTCAGACTCAAATTTATCTTTTAATACTCTTGATACTTCGTCCAAAATCCACTGGGATATATAACTATCAAAAAAATTAACCGATAAATCAAAAACTTTACCGCAATTCCCTTTAAAAACAAAAGCTGATATTATAACATTTGTGTCCAATATTATTTTCATGAAATTTTGTTTAAGATATCGTCTTCTGAAGTAAAACCTTTTTTTATAGCTTTTTCTCTTAACTTATTTCTTATTCTATCAATATCAAAATTAAAAACGAACCTTTCTACGGCTAATTTTATTACCTCTGATTCTGTTAAACGACTTTGATCGGCTATCATTACTATTTTTTTCTTAATATCTTCATCAATATTAACAGTCATAGCGGTATTCATGTCATAACCCCATTTTAACCTTACTTAGTAATAGTAATAAGTATAATACTTTTTTAAAAAAATACAAGAAAAAAGCGCTCTAACATTTTTTTAGACGATAGGTCTTATATAATCCGGCCTCCGACCTGTCATTCTGAATCTGTCGCATAATAAAATGACACATATGGGTATAACGCCAAAACCGACCGACGTCCACGGATGGACTAGCGCGCGGCGGGGTCGAGCGCTAGTCCATCCTGAAGACGAGAAGGCTAGATTTTAATAGACTTCGTCATGACTACCTATATCAATCAATTGTACTTTTGTCTTATTTTCATCTAAAAATCTGAAAATAATTCTAAATTTATAGTTTATTCTAAAAGCCCAACATCCGGATAATCTACCTGACAAAGAATGAGTTTTTAAAACAGGATTAAAAGGGTTTGTTGAAAATTCAGTAACTCTCATTTCGAAAATATTAGCTAAGTTTTGATTTTTTTGAAACCATTTTTTATATCTTTTTTTAAAATAATCGCCCCAAAATATTTCAATCATTCAAATCTCTAAGCAAATCGTTTACATTACCTTTTTTTATATTGCCATTAACATATTCTTTTTCTGCAATTTTTAGCGATTTAAACAATTTTAACCGTCTTTCTTCAAGATATCTTCGTTTCAGAATACCTAAAACCTCTTTTTTTTCATTTATTTTTAATTCGTCAAAATCCTCAATGACAGCGTTGAAAGCAGACATATAAACATCCTTAAGTTATAATTTTATTACTTAAATATAAACAATTCTTGAATAATAATCAATACTATTGTTTATGAAAAAGTATCCTATTAGTTTTTTGGGATGAGAAAAAAAATTGACCCATATGTGTCAAAACAAATTTGACACATATGGGTAATAACGCCAAAACCGACCGACGTCCACGGATGGACTAGCGCGCGGCGGGGTCGAGCGCTTTTCTCTATCAACCGCGCGAATTAAAAGTATCTTCTAGTTAATTTTTCCTTATCATTAATTTATAAAATAATTTCCATCATATCCATTATAAATTTTTAAAATTAATTTCCCGAGCTATATAAACTTCTACTTTATCTCCATTTTTTATATCGCAATAATCATGTTCAAATGAATCTTTGAGAGATTTCTTATTAATAAATTTTTTTATATCATCTGTTTTCCTTATAATAATCCCCGAAGGTTTTGCAGCATCGCATAATCTAGAAGACACATTAATAATATTTCCTATATATTCTGTATGATATTTATTTATATCTATTTTACTCGACAAACCGTAATTTATCCCAAATTAATTGGAAGACTAATTTCTGATAAACCCAAATTAGTAATAGTCTCTTTAAACTTTTTGTCAAAGTTCGAAATATCTTTAATAGACTCATCCATTTTTTCATTAATTAAGTCCGACCCATCAGTATATTCATTAACACAAAAGAAACCGTCGCCTATAAATTTTACTATTTTTTTAAAAGTACCATCTTCCCTAGTCTTAGAACCAAATTTGCCAAATACTTTTAAAGCTAAACTATAATAAACTTCTAATATTTTTTTCATTTCGTCTGAAGATTCTTTTATTTTTTTCGAAAAATCTCTGATATCGCAGAAAATATATATCGCGGTAATCTCTTTTTCAAATTTTAACGCTTTTCCCATTATAATGCCTCCTATTAATTTCCATAATACATTTCTCTCTCCAAAATTCGTCCGTTCATAATCGCGTAAAGCGACGATTATGAACGGACGGCAAAGCCCCCGCATCCCGGTTCCCCTTCAGGTTGCGCCCGTAGGGCGCAACCTGAAGGGGCTATGCCCCCTACGGCGTCGCGCCGTATTTCACTATAACTGCATTACCGCCGTCGGCGTCGGCGCACGTTCCCGCGACGCTAACCCCCGGTCCGTAAGTATAACTTCCCGTTCCGTATTGACACCCCGCCGCGTAAACGTTGCCCGAACTATCTACAGCGACGGAAGAAAAACACGAATAACTCGTCCCCGCAGTTACGCTCTTAGCCCATAGCGCAGTTCCGGAGGAGTCATACTTCACAAGAACTACATTATTTGGACCTGTCCCCGCGACGCTAACCCCCTCTCCGTAAGTAAAACTTCCCGTTTTGTATTGATACCCCGCCGCGTAAACGTTACCAGAACTATCTACCGCGACGGAATTAAACTGCGAACTGCTCCCCGTAGTTACGCTCTTAGCCCATAACGCCGTTCCGGAAGAGTCGTACTTCACTAGAACTACATTATAGCCGTCGGCATAACTCCCCGCGACGCTAACCCCCTCTCCGTATGTATAACTTCCCATACCTTCTTGATACCCCGCCGCGTAAACGTTACCAGAACTATCTACCGCGACGGAATTAAACTGCGAACTGCTCCCCGTAGTTACGCTCTTAGCCCATAGCGCAGTTCCCGAGGAGTCGTACTTCACTAGAACTACATTATAGGCGGAAAAACTACTCCCCGCGACGCTAACCCCCTCTCCGTAAGTAAAACTTCCCGTTCCTTTTTGATACCCCGCCGCGTAAACGTTACCCGAACTATCGACGGCGACGGAAGAAAAGCGCGAGTAGTTATTCCCCGCAGTTACGCTCTTAGCCCATAGCGCCGTTCCCGTGGAGTTATACTTCACAAGAACTACATTACCTAAACCTGTCCCCGCGACGCTAACCCCCTCTCCGTATGTATAACTTCCCATACCTTCTTGATACCCCGCCGCGTAAACGTTACCCGAACTATCTACCGCGACGGAATTAAACTCCGAGTAATCATTCCCCGCAGTTACGCTCTTAGCCCATAGAGCCGTTCCGGAGGAGTTATACTTCACAAGAACTACATTATCGCCGTCGGCATAACTCCCCGCGACGCTAACTCCGGGTCCATAAGTAAAACTTCCCGTTCTGTTTTGACGCCCCGCCGCGTAAACGTTACCCGAACTATCTACCGCGACAGAATTAAACTCCGACAAACTAGTCCCCGCAGTTATGCTCTTAGCCCATAGAGCGTTTCCCGAAGAGTTATACTTTACTAGAACAACATTCCAGCTTGAATTAGTCCCCGCGACGCTAACCCCCTCTCCGTAAGTAAAACTTCCCGTTCCTTTTTGATACCCCGCCGCGTAAACGTTACCCGAACTATCTACCGCGACAGAATAAAACTGCGAGTAACTCGTCCCCGCAGTTACGCTCTTAGCCCATAGCGCGGGATCAAACATCCATCCGGCGTAAAGTATAGTATCAGCCGTTACGCTATCCGAGCCAAAGTCCCATAGGTTGGTTAGAGTAGATTCTTTATACCAGCCGCTAAAAGTATATCCCGTCCTAGTCGGAGCTGGCGGTTCGGTAGCAAGATTTCCCTCAAAGATTCTCTGCGATTCTACCGCGCTTCCCCCCGTTGAGTTAAAATTAAGCGCTACATACCCTTTTCCGGTAATATTAAGAGTTTTTGAGTAGTTATTCGCCGTATCT
>Ga0208940_1001813_pt1 | contig 21376 bp, 17 predicted proteins | sample AD_JPNNA6_MetaG_FD_184445 | JGI IMG/M metagenome (GOLD analysis project Ga0208940, IMG submission 184445) | Active sludge microbial communities of municipal wastewater-treating anaerobic digesters from Japan - AD_JPNNA6_MetaG (SPAdes) (version 2) | ecosystem: Engineered > Bioreactor > Anaerobic... | reverse complement strand
GAAACATTGATTAGAAAGGCTCTTCTGGGTTATGTCGAAAATAAAGGTCTTCCCGTAAGCGCAAAAGAAATTCATTCGTCAGGCGAAATGGGGAATATTTCAACGGTTTACAGAGGTCTGGAGTATCTTGAAAAGAACGGCCGCATATCGTCGATTACGCTTTCATGCGGTTGCGGTCTTGTCAGATATTATTATTCATGCCGTAACTCAAAATGCTTTCTTCACTGCCGTAAATGCCACAGTTTTTTTTCGGTTGATGCTCTCGAGTTTTCTCATGCCGAAAAGAAAATTGAAAAGAAACTGAATTTCAAAATTTCCGAAAGAGTTATGTACTTCATGGGCGAATGCGGAAAATGTTTGAGTTGAGATGCTGTTATTCAATGCACTTATTGTTATAATATTTCATTTTATAATCTTTAATAAATCCTGAAAAAACATTCACCTCCACCTCTGAGGTGTACCAATCCGATCAACAATATCTTATAGTGCAGATACTTCCTTTCTGGTGACTAAATAAAGGAGGTTGTATGTTCATTAATCAGAATTATTTTAAACGGATGACGAGTGAACGTTTTATCCGTTTAAAACGCCGCGCGTTTTTCACTTTCAAAAATATAATTGAAGGAGCGCGAAATGATCAAGATTGAAAAAGGAAACAGGTATATTGAACTTACCATAATAGGTTATCAATTTCCTGCGGATGAAAACGGATACTATGACAGTAACTGGCTTCAGATAATGCTGAACGCTGATGACGGCAAAACAGTCTGGAGTAAAATTGATCCATCTCTTCTGACGATTGAATTAATTAAAGCGGCTGCCTGGTTCAGGGATTTGTCGGATGGAAGGAATCCCGTATCTCAAATTCTAAGTTTTATCGAGCCGTGTCTTTCGTTTGAGTATTCATTGAGAGAAGGGATGTGTTTGCTTTCCGTTAGATTTACGAGTGAATTATCTCCTTTTTCAAAAGAAAGCGATAGTCTGTACATTGTTGAACTTGAATTAAGCAAAGCGGAACTTGCGGATATTGCAGGACAGTTTGAATGTGAATTTCTGAAGTTCCCGCCGCGCGGAGAAATGGCCGGCACGAAGCAGTGCCGTAATAATTAAACAGGAGGCTTTATGTACACAATTCAGAATTATGTAATGAACATGATGAAAGAAAAAAATATGAGTAAGTATATGTTCCTTTCGCTATTAGGCTATAAAAACATAGCAAAAGGTATAAGGAGATTTGATGCATTTATGAAAGGGGATATGAGCATGAAGCATATCATAGAAAATATTCACAAAGGTCTCGGAATCGAAAAATGTGAAGTCGATATATTAATAAAAAAGACAAAAAAGGATATTGAAAAACATATTGCTGAAGAAACTGAAAAGCAGAGAGCTATTGAAAGAGAACACTTCAAACCTTATCTATTTGTTAAAACAGATAGAAAGATTCCAAGTCCGATTTTTGCTTATGCGATAATGGGACTTGAAAGACTGAGACGTATGTCTCTTCCTGAGAATTTCAGTCTGATGAGCGAAATGGAAAAGAGCATAACAATTAGACAAAGAATAAACAAGGCAGTAAGCGAATTTCATGGGACTCTGCCGACAATGGGTCTGATCAAATATTTTATTCTTCACGAAGTCTATGATGACTGCGAGAGTGAGCGGAAAGTTTATGATACTGAAGGAAAACTCGTCAGCGGGGAGGAATATTCAGACAAGTCAGTTTATATAGGAAGAGCTTCTTTGACTGTCAGAGGTCAGCATATTGAACATTTGTTTGATAATCTTCATGCCGCAAGAAAGATAAATGTACCTGTTAAGCCAGTGATTCATTAAGCTTTAACATAGAAGGAATCTTGAAAAAGATTCCTTCTATGTATGTAAATAAAACATTGTTGACTATGCCGGAAAATGTTATTATACGGAAGATGTGCATGGAGGATAAATTTTTGGATTTATTCGAAACATTAAAGAAAAGCGGTGATTGAACGTATTGAGTAGGGGCGGATCATATAAATATAATATATGAAAATGGAGTAAAAGGTTAATGAAATCTATAGAATATTTTTGGAAAATACATGGATTTTCACCAAATGAGTTTCAGAAGAATGCAATTCTTTTTGATGAGGGTCCGCTTTATCTTCCAGCAGGCCCAGGTTCAGGCAAAACAAGAGTGTTACTCTGGCGTACCTTCAATCTAATTGTTTATAGAAATATTAAACCCGAAGAGATATTTCTTTCTACATTTACACGAAAAGCGGCAACCCAGCTGAAAGAGGGGTTGCATATATTATTAAGCTATGCCTCTGCAGAATCCGGGATCTCATATGACATCGGAAGAATGTACATCGGAACAATTCATTCGCTCTGCCAAAAGCTACTTCAGGAAAGACGGATCAGCACAACTCGGGAACGTCATCGTCCTCCGATAATTATGGACGAGCTAACACAGTTTTTTTATCTATACCAAGGAAAAGGATTTCGCGATATTGTTCAGCTTCAATTTGATGATAATAATGAAAATCCCCCGCTATTCTTTTATCAAAGAATTAATCAGTTATTAGGTAAAAATTCAGGATCAAAATTTAATGCCATTACGAATCTAGTATCTTTTTTCAATCGTATTTCTGAAGAAGCTCCAAGTCTTTCAGAATGGAAGAATACAATTGAAAAAGTAGATGATAAAGAATTTTTATATCTTCTAGAGATTTATGAAGAATACCTAAAGAGTCTATCAGATTCTCCATCTCGCACAGATCTTTCTCTTCTTCAACAGGCTACACTTAAGTATTTACAGCAGTCTGATAATGCACAAAATGTTTTTAAACATGTAATTATCGACGAGTATCAGGATACAAATACTGTACAGGAAAAAATAGTTTTTGAACTTTCAAAAGGCTTTAAAAATATATGCGTTGTGGGTGATGATGATCAGGCTCTTTATCGTTTTCGCGGTGCTACGGTTGAAAACTTTGTTCAGTTTCCAGAAAGAGTCAAAAAATATTTATTTTCGGAAACCACAACCATTCCCCTTGTTACGAATTACCGTTCACAAAAAAACATTGTAGAAACTTATACTCGATTTATGCAAAATGATGTCTGGGTAGATGACGAAAGTTCCAGAAAATACCGGGTTGAAAAAAATATCAATTCTTATAATACGTCATCTGAACCTTGTGTCTTTAAAACTTCAGTGAGCACTGTTGAGGATACGGCGGAAGAAATAGCCGACAAAGTTGCACAATTGATAAAAAACGGCGTCGTGGACAATCCTAATAAAATCGCATTTCTTTTCCCAAGCCTTGGAGGAAAAGCCGTTACCGAATGCAAAGAAGCTCTTGAACGGAGAAACCTTCGTATTTATGCTCCTCGCGCGGGAACATTTCTTGCAACAGAAGAAGCAAAGCTGATTTTCGGGTTATTCGCACACATTTTCGGGAAATTCAATTCGGGATATTCCGGCAGAGAGATAAATGATTTCAAGAATCTGATGGATGAATCATTTGAAATCGCATCTGATATAATTGAAAATGATCCTCTTGCCGCGTTGTTCATTAAGCAAAAACACGCAGAAATCGATCTATCCAAAAACGATTATGCGAAACTTCTTGAATACTCTGAAAAGAAGAAGTTTGAAATGGAGACTCCTGTTGACAACAAACTCCTTTCCGAGTTGAGCGGAATTCACGGTTTATCGGAGATTTGCAAAAAAACGCTTATAAGTAAATCAATGCAGAAATCGGTTGAGCGCCGTATCCTGAAAAATGATCCGTTTAATCTGAAGTATATAATCAACAGCGCGACTGCTCTTGACTGGACCCTTCTTGACCTTTTCTACCGCATAATGGCACTTGATCATTTTAGAAATATCGTCGAATCTCACGACAAAGATGAGGCTCCGTTATATAATCTCTCTCTCGTCGCGCAATATATAGATATTTATCTTGATGAGTTTAAGTCTATAATTACCGCGTACGATCTTGAACAGAAACGCATTGTGCATTCATTTTTCGGATCATACTTGTATAACCTCTACCGTAGACATGAACGTGAATTTGAAAATGACGAAGTACCTTTCCCCAAAGGGCGTATTCCTTTTCTTACGATTCACCAGTCAAAGGGGCTTGAATTCCCTGTTGTGGTAATGGGGTCGTTTAAACATAAAAACAGAGTAAATGACAAGGACGAAAAACTGAGTATTGTATTATCCGACAAGGAACCATTACAGCTGCAACCTACGTTCGATTCAATGAGAAAATACTATGTTGCGATGTCACGCGCAAAAAATCTTCTTATAATAAACAATGCCAAAAGTTATGTTTCTATCGGATATAAAGATTTTCTCAAAAATATTCCGGAACTTTCCAATCTTTCGATAGAATCGGTTAAAAAATCCATTGAAGAGGAAAAAGAACTTCCTAAAACCTATTCATTCACATCGGACTACAACTTCTACCGGAAATGTCCCCTGCAATACATGATTTTCAAGAAATTTGAGTTTCCCCCGTCACGTTCTCAGTCAATGGTTTTCGGTTCACTTGTTCATCAGACCATTGAAGACCTGCATGAATTTCTTATCTCAAGGAGGAATGGGTAATGGCTGCTGAAGATAAAAAAATTGACGCGGAAATTCTCGCCTTTATCGAAGAACGCTTTGCCGACAATCTTGCTGTTCTTGAAGCGGAAGGCAATGTTCGCATGAGCGCGTACATTCGCGAACAGGCGCTCAAACAGATCAAAATGTATTGGAAACGGATGAAAGATACTGCGCTTAAAGTCACTGAAACCGAAGTACCGCTAACCCTTTCCAATCAGAAGACACCGGGCGGAAAGACGTTTAACATTTACGGTGTAGTTGATATTGTGCAGGAGGACGGCGAAACCGTTCTGTACGATATTAAAACCCACGACGCAGATATTGTGCGCGAAAACAAAGCCGAATACGGCAAGCAGCTGAACATTTACGCCAAGATTTGGGAGGGAATCAAAGGGCATAAGCTGGACCGTACGGCGGTAATCGCCACCAATCTATCATCACATCTGCATCATTACCTGAAAGAACATGATGTGAATGATTCTAAAATTGATGATTACATGAAAGACTGGGACCCCGTCATTGATATGGATTACAACAGCGGATTCGCCGATGAAACCATTACGGATTTTGCCGTTGTTGTTGATAGAATCGAAAACTGTGAATTCAATCCCTGTGACCCGGATATTCTCCGAAAAAAGATTGAAGGCACAAATAAAACTTTTGCCGTAAACACCTGCCGGAACTGCGATATCAGATTCTGCTGTGACTCATACCGCGAGTATGCGTATTCTCGCCGGAAACTTTCGGGTGATGATATTCTTCATTTGATGAAAGAAGTGGGCGAAACCAGAGAAAATGAGCACTTCAAAACAATAAGTGCTGAAGCAGATCTCGAGAAAGAATACGAAAGCTCAACAGCGGAAGTTGTCGATGTGGACGATGACAAATCCGCTTCAGAGACGGAAGAATAGAATGTTTAAATTATTTGTAAAATTGAATCAAAACAATAGTACAAAATTTGTCATTTTTTGCCAAATTTTATTCAAAATCGGCTCACTTTTGATTGACATTTTGACAATATCGCCCGACATTATTCCTAACAAACCCCGCCACGCTTCCCGTCAGATCAGCGCACCCAGGCGGGTTTTCTATTTTATGGGGTTACGATGAAATACAAAAAGGACCCCAAAACAATTCAACAGCAAATCGAATTATTAAAGGAACGCGGTCTCTCTTTTAATAATGAAAAAGAGGCTGAATCAATATTATCTTCTGTTAGTTATTACCGGCTAAGCGCTTATTTCCTCACCTTCCAGCATAAAGACGGGACACACGCATTCAAGCCAAATGCTACTTTTAATTACGCATATAATACATATTTGTTTGATGGAGAACTTCGTCATATCCTTTTCAACGCGATTGAGACTATAGAAATTGCCTTAAAAGCCCGAATGATTAATCTGCTGAGCATCGAATACGGTTCACTTTGGTATATAAATAATATTTATTTTTTTAATAAGGAATGGCACGCTGACTGTCTTGAAATAATTAAAAAAGATATTAATAACAGTAAGGAAGTATTCATTGAACATTATCGTTCAAAATATAGCGACCCTGAGATGCCCCCGGCATGGATTGCACTTGAAGTAGTCAGTCTTGGTACAATATCAAAAATGTATAAAAATTTACTCAAAGGTAAAATTAAAACAGAGATCGCAAAATCTTTTGGACTACCCGTAGACGTCTTCAGTTCATGGATTGAAACACTAGCGTATGTGCGCAATCTCTGCGCTCATCATTCCCGAGTATGGAATCGTATCCTAGTAAAAAAACCGATATTACCAAATCGTGTAAAAAACAAATGGGTAACATTGCCCTTTCAAATGAAAACAGTTGATGACACGAATGAAAACGAGCATCTTAAAATACGAATCTATCCGGTCCTATGTCTGATTCAATATCTTATACGAACAATTGACAATAAGAACAGCATCTTTAACGAAATGAAATCCTGTTTGACAATGTATCCTACAGTGCCTATCAGCTATATGGGGTTTCCCGATAATTGGGTTGAAGATGTTTTTTGGAAGTAAAACAAAAGCGATCGCTCCCGAAGGAAGAACCGTCTATGTGACGATCCGTTAGCAACCGCTTGTATAAATATAAAATTATTTGGTCAAAAAGCAAGAATTTTTTACACTTTTTGCCTGTTTTTAACAATTTTCAAGGAGTTCACCATGTCAGAAAGAGAAAAAATCACCCCCCGCCTTGTGTTCAAGGACGAGCAGATAGAAAAATTCAAAAGCCTTTTCCCGGAGACATTTGCAGACGGTAAAATAGATTTTGACGCGCTCAAACACGCGCTGGGCGAATTTATCGAGGACGATTCCGTTGAACACTTCGGCCTCACCTGGCCCGGCAAACGCGACGCGCGCAAGATGGCGTTTATCCCGCCAAAGGGAACGCTCAAACTTGCCAAGGGCGAAGGCATTAACGAGGACACTACGCAGAACCTCTACATTGAAGGTGACAATCTTGAGGTCTTGAAGCTTCTTCAAAAATCGTACTACAATAAAATCAAGATGATTTACATTGACCCGCCCTACAACACCGGCAACGATTTTGTCTACAAGGACGACTTCTCGCAGACAATTGAAGACTACTTAAAAGAAACCGGACAGCTCTCCGAAGAGGGCAAAGCCCTTTCCACCAACCCCAAAACAAGCGGACGCTTTCACTCCAACTGGCTCAACATGATCTATCCGCGTCTGGTGCTTGCAAAGACATTGCTGCGCGAAGATGGTGTGATTTTTGTGAGCATTGATGACAATGAAGTGCACAATTTACGTGCGGTGATGAATGAAATTTTCGGGGAAGAAAATTATCTAACTCAGTTTGCGTGGAAAACCGATGGTAATTTTGATAATCAAGCAAAAGTAAAAAAATGTCATGAATATATAATCGTATTCTGCAAACAATTAGAAAACTTCCCTAATCCGCCTGTAATTGACCCGAGTATTGATACAAACAGTAAATTATTTAATGACGAAATAAGGAATACAATTGTTAAAAATGGTCCTAAAAATCCAATTAGTGAAGTTATCTTACCCAAAGGTTTTCCATCTGATGCCAAGGAAGGTATTCTTGAAATAAGAAATGACCAATGGCCACACTATTTGAATAAAGCTATTATCAATAACTTTCAACTCCAAAACGACGTAACAATAAAAAGTGGCTGGAGTTCAAAAGACTTACTGCTTGATTTTATCAATAATGAGAATAAGCCAATTTTAGATAACAAAGGATAAGAAACATCTTTTATCATTTCGAAAACAGGTGCAGTTGAGATAATTAAAAAAAGATCTGAAAATCAAAGTCACGTATTGTCAATGATATCAAATCTAGGCAATACTCAGTCCACCAGTTCATATTTACGATCAATTGATATTTATTTTGATTATCCCAAGCCAATAAATCTAATTAAATATTTTGTTCAAATGAATTACGGAACAGATTTTTTTGCTCTCGATTTCTTTTCCGGTTCTTCTACCACTGCTCACGCTATCCTTGACCTCAACAAGGAAGATGGCGGCAATCGTAAATTTATCATGGTTCAGCTCCCCGAAGCTACACCGAAAGACTCCGAAGCAAACAAAGCCGGATACAAAACCATCGCCGAAATCGGCAAAGAGCGTATTCGCCGCGTAATCAAAAAAATTCACGAAGAAGCGGTAGCTCCCAAAGAAAAGCCCGTTAAAAAGAAAAAACAGGATGAAAAGCTTTTTGAAGAAGGCGCTATTGATGAACCAAAAACAGAAACAACGGTAGATATATCAAAACTCGATTTAGGTTTCAAGGTACTCAAACTCTCGGAATCAAACATCATCAAATGGCCCAAAACGTCCTTTGAAAGCATTGAAGAGATTGAAAAACAGCTCGAATTCAGTACGGAGTCTCCTCTCGTATCCGGCTATAAAAAAGAAGACCTCTTGATTGAGATTCTCATCTGGGAGGGCTTTTCGCTCACCTCCGCCATCTCAACAGTCACCATCGGTAAAAACAGTTTTTATAAAGTGAACGACCCATCGATTGAATACTCGCTCTGGGCATGCTTTGACGACAAGCTCGACTTTTCAATGAATGACATCAAGGGGGCGGGATTCAACGTGCGCGAGGCGCATTCTGTCGGAGAAAAAGGTTCGTCAACGGCAAAATCCAACGATGACATCCTTGTCTTTCTGGACAACAGTCTCACCGACGGTCTCAAAAGCAGACTCTGCGACATCTGCCGCGTCAAGGTGGTGTAGTCATGAAGTTTCAGTTCAATTCGCAGCTTGATTATCAAACCGACGCGGTAAAGGACATTATCAATCTTTTTGACGGCTTTAAACAGGACATGGACGATTTCTCGCTCGCAAGCAGCATCGTCCCCAATGTTCCCGATGAATACACAATTAACTGGGATGATGTGTTTGAAAACTATCTTTCAATCGCGCGAGAAAACGATATCATCAAAGACCGTGTTCCGTCACAGCTTGAGTTTGAAACAAGTCTGCCGCTCGAATTTACCGGCAATCAAAGCGTGGAATACCCGAGCTTCACGGTGGAAATGGAAACAGGTACCGGTAAAACATACGTCTATCTCAAAACAATTTTCGCGCTTCATAAAGAATTCAATTTTACAAAATTCATCATCGTCGTTCCCAGCCGCGCGATTTATGAAGGGGTTCTCAAAACCTTTGTTGACGCGCGCAGTCATTTTCTGAGCCATTTCGGCAATCCCAATGTTGTTTTGCGTCCGCTGGAGATAACCAACGCATCGGCCTTTGCTGAAGATAAGAATCTATCAATCATTCTTACCACCCTTGATTCGTTCAACCGCGCATCAAACAAAGTTTTCAAAGCAAAAGAAAACGGATCAGAGCTTCTCCCGTATCAGATGATTCAGGCGACCCGTCCCATTCTGATTCTTGACGAACCGCAGAACATGGAAAGCGAACTCTCGCAGAAAGCACTTGCGACGCTCAATCCGCTGTTCAGCCTGCGCTACAGCGCGACGCATCGACGCTCCCCAAATCAGGTATACCGCCTTTCACCATATGACGCATACAGCCAGAACCTTGTAAAAAAAATTCAGGTGTTCGGCTTTAAACAATACGAGAATCTCGCGTTCTCGGAACTTCAGCTTATCAGCATTTCAAAAGATGGAAAAAGCGCAAAGCTTAAAGGTTATAAGGACAACAAAGGTCTTCTCGAGTTTACCGATTCGATTACGGTTAAACAAAACATGGAAATTTTTGAGCGAACCGAAAATCCTCATCATAAAGGAATTTCGATAGACAATATTGATTCGGGAAACGGCAGAGTAGAGCTCTCTAACGGCGACGTTCTCACCCTTGACCACGCGGTGGAAACCTCAAAGCGCGACCTTTTCCGAGCACAGCTTGAAGAGACAATCAAGTTTCACATCAAAAAACAGGACGAGCTGATAGACCGGGGCATCAAGGTTCTCTCGCTCATCTTTATTGACCGTGTGGCGAATTACAAAAACAGCGACGGCATCATCCGTACGCTATTCGAAGAGCTGTTTGAAAAAAACAAGTCTCTCAGTAAGCATCTAAAAAAGTATAAAGCGCATGAAGTGCATGACGGCTATTTCGCAAGTACGAAAAACGCGAAAACCAACGAAGAGATTTTTTACGACGAATTCACCAAAGAAGACCAGAAAGAAGCCCAGAACCGCGCCTACGCGCTCATCATGAAAGACAAAGAGAAGCTTCTTTCATTCGATGACGGAAGCGATAAAGGTTCAAAAGTGTGTTTTATTTTTGCGCATTCGGCGCTCCGCGAAGGCTGGGACAATCCCAATGTCTTCCAGATCTGTACATTAAATACTACAGTCAATGAAATAAAAAAACGCCAGGAAATCGGACGCGGGCTTCGTCTTCCTGTAAACCAAACCGGCGAACGCCTTAACGGTTTTGATGAGAACGTTCTCACGGTAATTGCGAACGAAAGCTACGAATCATATGTCTCAGGACTCCAGCGTGAATACGAAGAAGCCGGAGTTGTTGATCAGATAAAAATACGCAACGCAGAGAAACCGAAAGCAAAGAGAAACGACACGGTATTCACTCATGCCGAATTTCGGATGTTCTGGGACAAACTTCTTCAGAGAGTTCATTACAAAATCGATATGGACAGCATCACATTTATTGATGATGCAGCCTCATATTTCAACAATGATCCAAAATTTCCGCCAAAACCAAAAATATACCGACAGGAAGGCAGATTCGGTATAAACAAAATCACGATAACCCTTCTCGCTGTAAAAGAAGATGTGAGAAAATCCGCTCACATATCTGTCAGGGTTGACGACACAACGCAAATCCCTATGAAGACCAAAACGACCGAACATCACATCCGCGCTGGCATCCCCTTTTCGTCAGAATCCGAGTTAAAGTTTCCTGCATTCCGAGGCTTGATTATAAAAGAAATCATCATGGACGGGAAAGACAGCTATATTATTTTCACAGATGATAGACGCCTTGATTTTATGAAATCCCTTGTATATCAGATTGCGGAACACACAAAATCAGATGACTATGCAATTACAGTTTCAAATTTTCCCATTCCGGTTCCCAATTTCCTTGAACAGATCGGTATGGAGCTCGGCATTACTCGCAAAACAATATTCAGTATTTTTAAAAGAATACATCCTTCAAAAAAGGAACATATTCTTACAAATCCGGAAGGTTTTCTTAGCGCGTTTTACAAAGGATTAAACATTAAGTATGCCGATCACATCGCTGAAAACGTTACCTTTTATCTGCATGATAATTTTAAGGTAAGCGAACCTCCCCGACCGGCGTATGGTAGTGAACAGAATCAGGATCCTCTTGAAGTATATTTTCCGGCAGAACAGCCCTATGTCGAATCTGAACTCATCAAAAGTGAAGAACGCTTTATATACGATCAGGTTCAAATCGATTCTGATATAGAGGAAAAATTTATTACACATCAAGTCTCACGTGATCCAAATGTAGTTCTATATTTTAAATTTCCGTCAAAATTTAGACTACAATTCCCATCGATTATCGGAAACTACAACCCTGACTGGGGAATCATTCGTAAAAACGATGATGGAACACGAACATTGCATCTTGTCCGTGAAACCAAAGGTTCTGAGAATATCAGCTCTTTGCGTTTTGAACACGAGAAGAGAAAGATCAGATGTGCGATTAAGTATTTTAATACTATAGATGTTGATTATAGGGCAATTTCTGATAAGACTGATGATTGGTGGAATAAAGAGAGCTCAATTACATTGTTTTGAAGGTAACGCACGATCTATTAAGGGGGAAATGTATCTGTCTTTAATAATCGCCCTTTCTCTTTTTAATTGAATTATTAACATTCAGATGATACTCTAAGAAAATTCTATATGTTTTACGGGGGCTCTTTATGAAGAAAATAATTATGCTTTCATTCATTCTTCTTTCTCCTTTTCTTTTACTTTCTGAAAATTCATATGTTGCAAGAATTCTTACTTCATTTGATGATACCGTTTCTTCCGGATATGTTCCGGTATTCCCGGTTTATATCGACAATGGTGTTGTGTTTAAAAAGGGAAATGATTACAAGGCTATGCGTCTTACGTCTTTTGATGAGATGGTTTCAAAGGGTTATGCTCCCTTGTTTCCTGTATGGATTGACAACGGTGTTGTGTTTAAAAAAGGCAATGATTATAAGGCTATGCGTCTTACATCTTTTGATGACATGATTTCGAAGGGATATACCCCTCTTTTTTCAGTTCTCATCGACCAGGGAGTTGTTTTCAAAAAAGGAAAAGACTACAAAGCTATGAGGCTGTCATCTTTTGATGAGATGGTTTCAAAAGGTTTTATTCCTATTATGCCTGCATATATTGAAAACGGAATGGTCTTTTCAAACGGAAAACAATTTTCTGCCGTGAGACTTACGTCTTTTGATGAATATGTTTCAAAAGGATGGATTCCTGTTTTTCCTGTATGGATAGGTCACGGAGTTGCTTTCAAAAAAGGTAATGAATACAAGGCAGTCATTCTGACTTCATTTGATAAAATGATCTCGGAAGGATGGGTTCCGATGTTTGAACTGCTGCTTGAAAACGGCGTTGCCTTTAGAAAATGACAGGTCTATCTACAGATACTTTTATAACCCAAGTCTCTCTGCACGGGAAGAGATTATTGTTTTTAGTTTTGATGCATCTTCAATGCTCAAAAAAGAATCGTCAATTGAAGTCATTGCAATTTTCTTCCATAATGAGAAATTTTTATAAATCGCAGATAAGGTTTTGTCATTTATTTTAAGATATGCGGACAATTTGTTAAAGTCATCTATTTTAAAATTACTTTTTTTGCCGTTTATTGTGAGAGCGTATTCTTCGTTGTCTTCCGGAATAGCGAGTGCAGTTGAGACAAGATCATACGCGGGTGAAAGCGATATTTCTGAATTATTGACAGATACTAAAGAATAATTTTTTAAATGCATGTCGGCGTTCCCTGTTAAAAATGAAAATAAAGCGATTTCAAAAAGGCGTAAAATGTCGAATCCCGGATTTGAAGAGTATTGTAAAATCACCTTTGAAGCAGATTCAAGAGAACCATTATACTTTTCATTAGTATACTTCTCAGAGAGCTGGCAGAAGTCCTCCATATGAATTTTCGATCCTTTTATCCTGTCGATTCTTTTCGTAATGTATCCCAATTCGCCTGATGAAAATCTGATCATAGCATGAGGAACAGTATTTATTCCGGCTAAATCGGCGCAATGCATGACAGCATCTTCGTTTTCGGGAAGTCCGGGATATGTTGAAAAGGGCGGTTTCAAAACGAATTGACCCCACATGTTTACAATAGTCAGCCTGTTTTTGCCATCTTGATTATGAATATCAAGTGAAAGTTTCGGCTGAACGCCTGTTACAGAAATTCTTCTGTTAATTGTTTCTTCGGCTATCTTATCAATATCCGAAAGAGAGTGATTTAATTGTGGAGGATTGGATGTTCCGAAAAATATTTTTGAGCATTTTGAATGATATTCGTAACTGTGTTCTTCATTGATTGTTTTTCTGCAAACAAGGCATCGTTTCATTTAACCCTTCCATTGGAAGGTTCAACATGTACATCACCGATACAGTCCCGGCATACTGATAGAAGAAGTCCCATTCTGTCGTGTTGATCGATTTTCCAGTTTCGTTCCGCAATATCAAGAAGCCATCCTTCGGGAATAAGTCCGTCAAAAAAAGGATGCAGAAACCTGCTTGTATAGGGTTCTTTTCTGGGAGGCATGGTAAGACTCACAGGAAATGGATTGTTCAATGATAAGTAATTCTCATTATATTTGAAAATATAATTGCTGTCATTTTCTTCTAAAATTCCTGCAAAAACTCCGTTTACAAAAACCTTACCGGTTCTGTTCATTGTGTTTCACCTTTTGATTTTACAGGACCGAGTTCGTAGCCGAAGAGCCATAGAACCTGATTGACCTTATCGGTGCGGAGTGATTGTTTTCCCTGTTCAAGATCCCGGATAAAACGTAATCCTACGCCGGTTTTTTCAGCAAGCTGGGGTTGAGTTAGTTTCAGCTTTTTCCGTTTCATTTTAACAAAATTGCTTAATGTTTCCATACTATACCCTATATGGTATAAATATCTTTAAAATGTCAATAATTATATCATTAAAGGTATAAAAAATTGATTTGCAATGAAAATATACCTTATTAGGTATAAATTGAATGTTCCTTCATGTTGACCTAAATCAATTTCATTTATTCGGAGTGAGGTATAATGTAATCAGTTAATGATTTCAAGCGGAGGATAATATGATAGAAGAAGTATTCACTTTAGCAAAAGGGAACGAAAAGACGATTGAGAAAGTTGTTTTTGATGAGAATGTTCATTACGCTCACATGATTCTTGCTAAGGGAGATTCTGTTCCTGAGCATTATTCAAACTCGACAGTTTATCTGACAATTATCTGCGGCCGTCTTTCAATAGCTTTAAATGATGAAAAGGCACATTTTTATGAAGCCGGTACTTTGCTTAAAATACCGTTTAACACAAAGATGAACATTTCAAACGATGCAGAATCAGCACTTGAAATTATAGTAGTAAAAGCTCCCGCGCCGAAATGATTAGCCATATTGTTGTTAGTGTTTCAGTATGTTAATATCTTGACTTGTTCAATTTCAACTTTTAAAAAAATGAACAAGGAGTTATCCATGCTTTTTTCCGATAAGACTGTAAATCCTGCTAATCAGATTCATGTAATCCGACGTTTTCTTCATGTAATCGGTCTGCTTCAAAATCCGTCAGATCAGGATGAGTGGAACGGTACGTCGATATCCGATTTATTGTCTATGGATACTTTTGAAATATCATCACCTGATTCGCAAGTCAGTCCAAAAAACGTACAGGATTATATAGATAAAAAACTAATAAAAGAACTAAAGCTCAATATTAGAAAACAAAAGGGCGGAAAGAGAATTGAGTTGGATAATATTGATGAAAAGCTGATGATAGAACTCGTAAATATTTATTCGCTTTTTGTTGTTCATGATTCTGCAAGAGAATCTATTCTTCGCCGCTTTGCGGAAAAACATAAGCTTGACTGTCTATGGATGATGGCCCGCGTTTATTTCGCGTCTATTACCGGCAGAATGATTTCCTTTAGATATGAATCCCGATTGTCTAATGAAATGAAAGAATATATTATAAAACCTTATTACATGGTAATGCGCGGAAACAATTTTTATCTTGCCGGAGAGAATGCAGAAAAGAGACGGAATGTTCTTTTTATTTTCTCAAAAATTGCAGAGAAATCATTGAAGGTTCTCGATGTAAACTTTGATGCGGAAAATAAACCGTCTCTCGAAGAACTTTTTGCCGGATCGATCGGCGCGTATATCGGTACAAAGAAGCACGTTAAACTGCGTTATTCAAGAAAAGCCGCGGAGTATGTCGAAGAAATTATAGACTCGATCAATCCGGAAATAAAGAAGATTGAAGGAAATGGCAAATATGCTTATGAGGCAGAATTCGATGTTGCGGATGATATCTATCTTTGCAAACAGTTGATAACATGGGGAAGCGAGACAGAGATTATTTCTCCAATTGAACTTAGAGAAAAAATGAAATCGATGCTTGAGAGTTGTCTTAAAAATTACTGAAATAAGTTATGTGTAAAGAAGATAAAAAAGCCGCCCTTTCAGGCGGCTTTTGTTTTATGCTGTTGCTTCTGGAAGATAATCGCGTTTGACCTGGTCAAGAACAGCCTGTTCCTGAGGAGAAACGTTTCCGTCGGCTTCGGCGATTTTCTTCATGAGAGAATAAATCTTTCTGCGCGACTTTTCGTCTTCAGGCATTTTAATTGAAAGGGCTCCTGTCTGGGCAAGGGCGAGAAGGCCCGAAATCTTCGTGAGATTGTAACCGAGATTTTTTGCGGTTTCTCTTACGAATTCTTCTTCTTCTTTCTGATAAACTCCGTCTGCCATCGCGAGAACGATTAGATTGTTGAGCGCAAAGTCTCTTGAATCATAAAGCGCGTCAAGATGCTTAGGATTTACTGAAAGTTCGAATGAAGTTTTTTCAGTCTGAATCATGGCGGAATATTCAGCTGTGCTGATGATGTCTTCTATGATCCATTCGTTCTTGGTGCTGTTGAGAACGTTTCCGCAATACTGACATTTTACGTCGATTGTGTCTTTTAACGAACCGCCGCATGCCGGGCAGATATGCGCATAGATTGAGCCTTTTGCCGCAGCTGCGTCCTTATCTCTTGAAATGATAACGACTTCAGTTTTTGAAGCAGGAGCCTGGTCAATGTATTCAAAAGATTTTGATCCGCGTTTTACACGCTGGAAAGTAGATTTAACGGCTACTGCGAGGCGGTTCTTCGTTTCGTCGGTTTTTACACCGATAAGCGTCACATAGTTGAGATACAAACGGTTATAAATATACTGATTGTTTTTCGCGTTCTGTGACAGCTTTTCGAAAAGGCTGTCTGAAACGAATCTTCTCATAACCGCAGGATCTTTTAGAGTCTGTGATGTCAGAATCTGCAGATAGCCGTTTGAAACTTTGTCTTCCGCAAGCTGAACCGAGAAGTCCTTGTTGACGCTGATAAGCTCTCTGACTTTTGAGCCGAGATTGCGCGCCTTTTCCGCTTTAGGTGAACTTGCAGCGAAATCATCCGCCTGTGTAATTTCTGAAAGAACCCAGTCGTATTCGCCCGAATTCATAAAGGTGCCGCAATACTCGCATTTGCAGACTTCATTAAGAGCTTTCTGCGGCGCGCCGCATGAAGGACAGTTCGCAGTCGTGTATAGATCCTTTTTCTGAGCAGAACGTTTTTTGATGAATGACCAGAATTCAACGAAATCGCTGTTTGAACTGCTGTCTAATGAGTGGTCAAGAGCACATTCGAACTTGTCGTGCATTGATGCGTGAATTCCGACATGGATGATATCGAAGTCTCCATCCGATTCTGCCGAATCGATGAATACATTGTGTATGTTGATGTTTGAAAGAATATTTTTCTGTTCAAGCAGCTGCATCATTTTGAACTGAGTATTGAATCTCTGATATACACCGTCAGAAATAAATCTTCTGACATCGCCGAGATTCTGTTCTGTCCAAGCAGTCTGAATTTTTGTGAAAGCTGATTTAACTTTGAGAATAAATTCGTCTTCGTTAAAGTCCGGATTGCGTTTTTTGAAATCAGAATATCCCTTCGCACTGCCGGTGCTCTCGCCGGTAGAAATGGTATTGAATACTGATGATTCTTTTTTCGCTTTAGCGATAGCGCGAAGAACGAGAACGATGACTCCAATGATAGCGCCGATAACTATGATATTTATCGGAAAAGGAAGAGTCATGTATATCCATACAAAAAGTCTGATTAGGAGATAGACGATTATTACTATATCTCCGCCGTCTCCGCCGCCTGAAGATGATGACGATCCCGAATCCCCTCCTGCGCCTCCGGCGCGTGCAAGAAGATCTGCGGCAATGAAAGTTAATAATACGGCAATCATTAAAAGACGCCAGTTCCGCCTGATGAAATTCATTTTACCTCACTTGAAGTTATTATGTATTCTGATGCCGTTTGGGCATTTTATAAGTCAGATGCATTGAACATTTAATAAAAACAGGCTCTGATTAGCCTGTTTAAAATATCAGATTTAGTTTTGAAGATTAGTCAAGTTATATTCGGATTGTGTTACTTTCTTTTTTTAAAAAAAGAAAGTAACCAAAGAAAAAATTGTCCGGTTTTCTATTATAAATATCTAATTTCGCAATTGTGTATCCAGTCATGAGCATCAATTTCAGCCCATATCCCGTCTTCGAAAATGCCCGCTCCGTTGCCGTCGCTGTTATAGAATACTATATGGTTGTCATCATTTATTTCAAATTCAGCACTGCATTCTCCGGAGCATTGAATAATAAAAGGAGCTTCTTCAAAAGCATCACCGTCAAAATCAAATTCGCCGTTTTCGAAAGTAAAATCTTCGTTTTTGACTTCTCTATGTTCGTCTTCGTATTGTAATTCAAGAGGCTTCTTGCAAAGAGGGCATTTAATTCCTTTTAAAAGCATTGATTATTCCTCCAAAAAATTTTTCTGCATTTTGGAAATATATAAATAAAATTTTCAAGTAATAAATCGGTAAATGCCGGACATCTCTTTATTGTCGGGAGTCAGTTCTTCTTAAAATAAGAATCCCACTTTATTTTAACGGCTCCGGAAGCTGTATGTTTAAGCATTGACTCAATTGATTTTCTGTCAGGACTTAAATTTGTTGAAGCAGTCAAAATTCCGTTATCAAGTTCCAGATAAAGAAACCCGGCGTATTCCGCAACTTCAGGAACAGTTCCTTCTCCGTCAACATGCTTCGGAGTAAAAATTTTCTGAATAAGATAATAACCTTTTGCTACGGTTGTTTTTTCATAAGGATTTCTGACGGTGATGCCGTCTTTTTCGACAGGATGACTTTCTGTCCAGTTTTTCAGCATTTCTTTTCTCATGGCTCCCAGAGAAGAATCAGCAGTTGATTTGCCGAGTGAATTTTTAACGTTAAAAACATTGATAATGATTTCATGCTCAAGCTGAACTTTTGATCCGCTTTCCCAGTTGTTCGCTCTGAGGGAAGAAGTGAGAAGCATGTTGGTTGTTGGTTCGACAGCAAAATTCTGGTCGGTAATTTTAACAGATGCCGGTATGAGTGCTTTAACCTCAGAAGGCATGTTTTCGCTCTGGTTTTGGTATTTTTTCATAAGTTCAGCTGTTTCGGGATCAATTTCGGGCATATCCTGTGAAAAAATTGACCCGGAGAAAACAGCAAGAATTGCAATCATAATAATTGATTTAAAATGGCTCATATATACCTCTATTGTAAAAAATGATTATCATAAAATAGAATATATAAATGAAAATTACAATCATTTTATCGAATCAGGACTGTCTCAGAGAAATTGTGATTGAAAAAGCTGAATGGAGCATTTCAATCCTGATAAGAATGATGTAATAATAATATTTCGCCAAGCTGGAGACAGGCGGGATTGCAGTTCGGAATAGCGGCGGCGACGACGTATCTGACGGCGGGAATGGGATCAGGCATAGGCAGTACAATAACGCGAACCGCGATAAACACGGCAACGAGCGGAATAGATTATAAGAGCAACGGAAGCATAGGCTGGAGCAATGATAAATTCAGGGCGGGAATAAAGAGCAGTGTGGTGAACGGAGCGATAAGCTACGGACTAAGCAGTTTCAATGTCGGGGGAAGCGGAGCTTTCGGCAATGCACTTAGAGCGGGGATAACGTCATTCGCTAACAGCACACTTGACTTCAGTGAAGACGGCTGGAAGATAGGGATAAGGAATGACAATAACTGGGGAGACAGATTCGCGTCTGGAATAGCGGCAGGAGCGGCATCCGCGGTGACGAGCAGACTTGCAGGAAAAGATGAGAGCGGAGATGCAGTCGGAACAGAGAGATCGGCATTTACAACGGGAATAACAACTGACGAATACTTAGGGCATCTTGCGTATAACACGATAAACAGCGGACTGCTGAGCGTGTATAACATGAAGCGCTATGACATGAGCTGGAGCCAGGCAAGTACAACAACCGGCTTCTATAGCGGAATGAATTACACAGTCAGCGAGCTTGGAGGCTTTGCGGGACAAGTACTGTCCGAGGGAACAGGCCGTGCGGCAATAGGCCGCCAGAAGGATGAGGAAGCGAAAAAGAAAGCAGAGGCAGAAGCAGCGAAGAATAAATCCGGACAGAATGTACCTCCGAGTTCAGCTGCCGAAGGATTCGTAAACGCGCTTGGAGCAGGATTGATACGAATCAAGAATGACTTAAAAGATTTGTGGGACGGACTGACTAACTTCGGAGAGAGACTGGGAAATCTTGTGACAGGTAACGGATTCAATACGGATAAAGAAATAGTAAACGCAAGAATAAAAGGAGCAATAGCAAGCGGCAACTCGATGGAATACGGAACAGACGCGTACTATCAGGCAAAAGCTGCGATGCATGATGTCAAGATAACTGAAAGCAAAGGAGTAAAAACGATAACTGAAACATCGGATGACGGAATGACGAAGAAAACAACAGTCATGTCCAAGAAAGACGGAATGTATCAGGAAAGAGAAGAATCGTTTGCGACAGTAGACGGAAAGAAAGTGAGGCAAAAGGAAGTAATCTTTGAAACATATAATGATACAAGCTGTATGCAGGTAAAACAATATGACAAGAGCGGAAAAGACGCGTACAGAGAGGAAGGATATACGCTTGACGAAAACGGAAACTATAAGCTCAGTTATGTGGATATAAAAATACTTGAGCAGACAGGAAATAATGCCGGCAATGTTTTCAAGGGTGATAAGCAGTGGAAGTATAAGAATCCGCAGGAAAACGCTATAAATAATAATTTACCGACAAATAAGGCGAAAGAGTCAAAGACTTTGGATTTAGAAAGAATAAAAGCGTCCGGATCGGCAAGTGCATACCAAAATGGAAAGGTGATAGATATTAATTTTGTAACAACGCAAGCAATTGGTAAAGCGACGGTAGCTGATGGATTCTATGAAGAAAACTTGATCTCTAAGCAAGGGTGTTTTCTGACCATGCTTGCGGATCATATGACTTATGAAACGGGACGGAAGTATACGCCGCAGAATATGAATGTAATGGGTGATGCGAAGGGAGCTTATACGGGAATGATGACAAACTATGAAATAATATTGGGTGGTACGGATTATGAATTAGTTTCACAAAAGCTTAGTGAGTTGTTTACAATAGAAGATATGCAGGGTAAAATAGAAGAACGTCTTTCAGCTTCAAAACCAACAGGAATACAGGTAGGTACAGGCGATACGCATTTTCTTTCAATAACCGGCGCAAGATATGACGCGAGCGGAAATGTGACGAAGTATTATACCTCAGATCCGGGAACTGCAAATGCGAACTATGATTATATAGATAAATCCACGATGCAGTACACACCTGATGTGAAGAACAGAAGATGGAGTCCAAGAAAAGTAGAGAGAATAATGTATATGACTAAGTCTAAAGTAGAAGGTGAATAATATGAAAAAGATAATTTGTCTCGCTTCAAATAATTTGAACATTTTGAAAATAAATTAAGAGGCAAACTCCATGCATTCCTTATTTTTTGCCACTCGGCATTTTTTTGCAAGCATTAACTTGCTTTTACGCTCATTAAGTATGTTTTTATCACGTCCAAAAAACATATCAGACGGACGAAGATAGTTTATACCCGAATGAAGTC
>Ga0208940_1001805_pt1 | contig 21436 bp, 18 predicted proteins | sample AD_JPNNA6_MetaG_FD_184445 | JGI IMG/M metagenome (GOLD analysis project Ga0208940, IMG submission 184445) | Active sludge microbial communities of municipal wastewater-treating anaerobic digesters from Japan - AD_JPNNA6_MetaG (SPAdes) (version 2) | ecosystem: Engineered > Bioreactor > Anaerobic... | reverse complement strand
GAGATCTTTGAGAGACCTTGCAGATTACAGCCTTTTATCGCCCGAGGCTGAAGTACGGCTAAAGCTTAAGCTTCACCAAATAGAACCTTTACAACCCTTCAACATGGGCAATTACCGCGTCATTGCCTTTCCGGCGAATCATGCGCCTGGAATGGGGGCCCTGTTATTCGCAGTTGAGGAGAACGGGCGCAGTATTTTTTACGGCACCGATACGGCAAGCCTCTTTGCAGAAACCTGGCAAGCATTTCATCAATTTCAAATGAAATTTGACCTTGTCATCTTGGATCATACTTACGGGCCAAGCCAACCTGGGAGCGATCACTTAAGCGCCCATCAAGTTATTGAACATATTCAACGGATGCGCTCTGAAGGGTTATTAAAATCCAATGGGCGCGCCTTTGCCACTCATATTGCCCATGAGGGCAATCCGGCGCATCCGGAACTGGCCGCGTTTGCAGCGCAGCATGGTTATGAAGTGGCTTATGATGGATTGATCCTTGAAGTCTAAAAGCAAGCTATCCATGCACAAGCGGCAACGGCGGCATGGTAAAATATAAGCGAATAAGATGGATTTTATAGAAATTCGTTTGCCAATTGCAGCTTGAACTGGAGGATGGTATGACTGAGACACAAAATTCAAACAGCCTGTGTAATGAGGAGCCCAAGAACCGCATTCCGCTGGAGGTGGGGGCAATGACGCCCGAGCAGATTGCCATGATCTTTACCCATCTTCCGGTGGATGTGACGTTTGTGGATGAGGGCAACGATGTGCGGTTTTACTCTGGCGGGCACAACCGGGTCTTTGAGCGGACGCCGGATATTATTGGGCGCAATGTCTTAAACTGCCACCATCCAGACAGTGTGCAAATTGTCTTCAAAATATTGGAGGATTTTCGCGCAGGGACGCGGGACACGGCTGAGTTCTGGATCCAGACGAAGCCGCAGGAAGGCCAGGAAAGCCAGTTTATCCATATCCGCTACTTCGCCGTCCGTGACCCGCAGGGAAAGTTTCTGGGGACGCTGGAAGTGACGCAGAATGTCACGGAAATTCGGAAATTGCAGGGCGAGCGCCGGCTGCTGGACGAAGTGAAGTAGGCTAATCCGCTATTCCTCTGCCAGCGCAAAGATTGACGCTGGCAGAGGTCCAACCTTTATACGGAATCCCTGGCGATAAACACGCCTCGTGGTTTTCATTTATGCGGGGGAGTAATTCTGAATGGGTATAATAGTATAATTGAATTGCAGCAGCGGGTAAGAAATAATCACGCGCCATGAACCGAATCAAACATAGGATTTGAGACAATGAAAAAGACAGCAGCCTTCATTCTCACAATGCTCTTGTTGATGATCTTGAGTACTCCAACCCATGCAGATGTTGCTCCGCCAAACCCACCACCGGGCAGCAATATCAACCCAAGCCAGGATACCAAAGTTCAAATGGTGGCAGAAAATGTCTTGATGGTGGTCAAAGAAGTTTCAACCGATGTTTATGTCATTGAAGTTACGGCAGATTTTGCGATGAAAAACCTCGGGGAAACTGATGAGCAAATGCGCGTCCGCTTCCCATTAGAAAATGCCATGGGATGGGGCGGTGATGATTACCCGGTTGCCAGATATTTTAAGGCAAGTGTCAATCAAACTTCGGTACCTACAGAATTTGTTACAGAAATTTATTTGGACGACAGTTTTTCTCCTGCTGATTGGGCAGTCTTTGATGTCAACTTTCCTGTTGGACAAGTTGTGAATATTCGGGTGAGTTACACCACGGATCTTCAGGGCAGCTTAAGTAGTCCCGACATCTTCACGGAAATTCAATATTTCCTGGGAACCGGCGCCGGTTGGTACCAGTCCATTGGGACAGTGGCAATTACACTACGACTACCATATACGGTCTGTCCAGCAACGATCAATTATTATTGGTTAGATAATGACAATGCTCACATTAGTGAAATTGGCTGAGATTCGGTGGCACTGGCAGAATTACGAACCTAATCCACGAGAAATCATCGCGGTTAGAATCATTCATCCAAATTATTGGCGAGAAATTCTAGACATGGAGGCCAGGATAGGGATTGACCCGGGTAACGTTGACTTAGTGGTTCTCTCGTCAAATAATTAGGTTATAATCCTCCTAAACAGGAGGATGCCATGCGAAAAGCCGTAAAGCTACGCACATTAACAACCGAAGAAGAGACCGAAATCCGCAAGTTGGCGGCATCTCGGAAAGCAGCCCATCGGCTGGTCCAGCGGGCAAAAGTCATTGTGGCGATGCTGGATGACCCGAATCTACATGCTACCCAAGCTGGGCAGCAAGCCGGTTTCAGTGGTTGCCAATCAGGGGTGGACTGGGTGAAGCGCTTCAACGAGGCGGGCATCGCCGGGTTAGAAGATAAACCGAAAGCTGGTCGTCCACTGACCCACGCCCAAAGTGTCCGTAGCGCCCTGATTGCCCTGGCACGGACAAAGCCCGAAAGCCTGGGATATCCCTTTAAGCTGTGGACGCTGGAACGCTTACAAACGGCCTTCCAAGAACGCAACGGCGTGCATCTGTCGGACTCAACCATCTGGGAATGGGTGGAAGCGGAAGGCTTCCGCTGGAAACGACAGGAAAGCTGGTTCCACGACGCCGAGAAAGCCGATCCGGAGTTCGTGGAAAAAAGGGGAGCATCATCGCCGCCTACCGAACCCCGCCTCACGGCACACGCGTGATTTGTGTGGACGAAATGGGACCGATTGCGGTCAAGACCTACCCGGGAGAAGAATGGAAGGAAGGTCCCAACCGAGCCACATTCGAACCGGACTATGGCAGACGCGGGAAGCTGTGGGTGCATGGCGCCTTTGAGCCTGCTACTGGACAAGCGATTATCGTTCTCAGTCCAGGACGAGACAGTGCCAGTCATGTGCAACTGCTGGAGAAAATCATGACGGCCTTCCCTGCCGAACGGTGGTTGGTCATCGAGGATAACCTGTCGATCCATGTTAGTAAGCAGACCAAACTGGCTCTGGCTGCCTGGCCGGAAATGCAGTTGCAGTTCATCCCCAAATACGCTTGTTGGTTGAACCTGATTGAGCCCTGGTGGAAGCAGCTTCGTTCGCTGGCGTTGAAGGGGTGGCGTTTCGAGAACCTGGATCAGTTGACCCAAACCTTGAATAACGCCCTCGATTACTGGAACCAGCACTGCCATCCTTACTCCTGGAAGAAACGTCCTCAAGAACAGATTTCTATTCTCGGCGGTTTCGGTGTTCAACTTCAGTCAGATAACCTCGCTAATTAGCGAGAGAACCACTAAGCCCGGGGAGGGATTTTAATGAAAACATCAGTCACTGCCATCACCCGTTGGGTATTTATGGCTATTGTTCTGCTGCTCGGCACTGCGCAGCCGGTATTTGCAGACTTGTCGGCTCAGATGGATGGGCCGCTCGCCGATCCACTGGCAGAGCCCTATTACAGTGGTCTCGCCCCAATCGCCGTGGATGACAGCGGCGCTGGCTTCACCACCGACGAAGATACCCCCTTCAACCTGGGCAACGTGTTGGCCAACGACAGCGACCCGGAGGGCGACCCGCTCACGGTGCTCAGCTACGATGCCAGCGGCGTGCTGGGCCTGCTGACCTGGAACCCGACCCTGGCCGGCAACCTGGACACCACCTTCAGCGGCGATGGCTGGCTCACCACCGCTTTCGGCTTCGACTATGAAGAAGCCTATGCTATGGCCCTGCAGGTCGATGGCAAGATCGTGGCCGCCGGGTATTCTACTGCTAGCGGTAACCCCGATTTCGCCCTGGCACGTTACAATCCCAATGGCAGCCTGGACACTACCTTCAGCGGCGATGGCTTGCTCACCACCGATTTCGCCAGCGGCGATGATTTCGCCAATGCTGTGGCCGTGCAGGCCGATGGCAAGATCGTGGCCGCCGGGTATACTACCGCTAGCGGTAACCCCGATTTCGCCCTGGCGCGCTACAGCCCCGATGGCAGCCTGGACACCACCTTCAGCGAGGATGGCAAGCTCACCACCGCTTTCGGCAGCGACCATGATATAGCCCGTGCTATGGCCCTGCAGGCCGATGGCAAGATCATGGTTGCCGGGTATGCTTACAATGGCAGTAACAACGATTTCGCCCTGGCGCGCTACAACCCCGATGGCAGCCTGGACACCACCTTCAGCGACGATGGTTTGCTCATCACCGATTTCGGGAGCAGTGATAGAGCCCATGCTTTAGCCCTGCAGGCCGATGGCAAGATCGTGGCCGCCGGGTATGCTTGGAATGGCAGTAACTACGATTTCGCCCTGGCGCGTTACAACCCCGATGGCAGCCTGGACACCACCTTCAGCGAGGATGGCAAGCTCACCACCGCTTTCGCCAGCGGCAATGAAGACGCCCATGCTGTGGCCCTGCAGCCCGATGGCAAGATCGTGGCCGCCGGATATGCTTACAATGGCATTACCGACGATTTCGCCCTGGCGCGCTACAACCCCGATGGCAGCCTGGACACCACCTTCAGCGGCGATGGCTTGCTCACCACCGCTTTCGCCAGCGGCAATGAAGACGCCCATGCTGTGGCCCTGCAGCCCGATGGCAAGATCGTGGCTGCCGGGTATGGCGGTAACTCCGATTTCGCCCTGGCGCGCTACAACCCCGATGGCAGTCTGGACACCACCTTCAGCGGCGACGGCTTGCTCACCACCGCTATCGGCATCTCTAGTAATGCCAATGCTGTGGCCCTGCAGGCCGATGGCAAGATCGTGGTTGCAGGGTATGCTTGGAATGGCAGAGACTACGATTTCGCCCTGGCGCGCTACACGGTAGTAGACAGCGACTTTACCTATGACCCCAACAGCCAGTTCGAGGGACTGGCAAATGGCGAAACCGCCGTCGAGACTTTCTCCTACGTGGTCTCTGATGGTGATCTGACCGATACCGCCACCGTCACTCTTACCATCAACGGTCTGAACGATGCCCCCGTGCTGGCCACCATCGGCAACCAGAGCGGCGATGAGTTGACCACCATCAGCTTCACTGCCGCTGCCAGCAACCCCGAACCCTCCGAGGCCCTGACATTCAGCCTGGATGCGGGCGCTCCGGATGGAGCGGTCATCGACCCGGTCAGCGGCGTTTTCTCCTGGACGCCGACTGAAGCCCAGGGGCCGGGCCTCTACCCGGTCACGGTGCGCGTCACCGACAACGGCAGCCCAATCCTGGATGACTCCGAGACCATTACCATCACGGTCAACGAAGTGAACACCGCTCCCACCGCCGTGGATGACAGCGGCGCCGGCTTCATCACTGACGAAGATACCCCCTTCACCCTGGGCGACGTGTTAGCCAACGACAGCGACCCGCAGAGCGACCCGCTCACGGTGCACAGCTACGATGCCAGCAACATGTTGGGCCTGCTGACCGGGACCTATGCTCCCGATGGCAGCCTGGACATCACCTTCGACACCGATGGTTTGCTCACCACTGCTTTCGGCGATAGTGCTGATTGTGCCTATGCCGTGGCGGTGCAGGCCGATGGCAAAATCGTGGCCGCCGGGTATGCTTGGAATAGCGACCGCGATTTTGCCCTGGCGCGCTACAACCCCGATGGCAGCCTGGACACCACCTTCAGCGATGACGGCTTGCTCACCACCGATTTCGGCAGCAGTAGTGATGCCAATGCTGTGGCGGTGCAGGCCGATGGCAAGATCGTGGCCGCTGGGAATGCTTACGATGGCAGTACCGCTGATTTCGCCCTGGCGCGCTACAACCCCGATGGCAGCCTGGATACCACCTTCAGCAGCGATGGCTTGCTCACCACCGCATTCGGCAGCGGCAGTGATTTCGCCTATGCTGTGGCTCTGCAGGCCGATGGCAAGATCGTAGCCGCCGGGTATGCTGATAATGGCGTTAACCGCGATTTCGCCCTGGCGCGCTACAACCCCGATGGCAGTCTGGACACCACCTTCAGCAGCGACGGCTTGCTCACCACCGATTTCGGCAACAGTGAAGATCGTGCCCGTGCTATGGCTCTGCAGGCCGATGGCAAGATCGTAGCCGCCGGGTATGCTGACAATGGCATTACCGACGATTTCGCCCTGGCGCGCTACAACCCCGATGGCAGCCTGGACACCACCTTCAGCGGCGATGGCTTGCTCACCACCGATTTCGGCAACAGTGAAGATCGCGCCTATGCTGTAGCCCTGCAGGCCGATGGCAAGATCGTAGTCGCCGGGGTTGCTGACAATGGCAGTAACTACGATTTCGCTCTGGCGCGCTACAACCCCGATGGCAGCCTGGACACCACCTTCAGCGAGGATGGCAAGCTCACCACCGATTTCGGCAGCAATGATAATGATGATGCAGCCTATGCTGTGGCGGTGCAGGCCGATGGCAAGATCGTGGCCGCCGGGTATGCTTACAATGGTTTTAACCGCGATTTCGCCCTGGCGCGTTATAACCCCGATGGCAGCCTGGACACCACCTTCAGCGGCGACGGCTTGCTCACTACCGATTTCGGGAGCAGTGATGGAGCCTATGCTGTAGCCCTGCAGGCTGATGGCAAGATCGTGGCCGCCGGGTATGCTTACGCTGGCAGTAACAACCATTTCGCCCTGGTGCGCTACACGGCAGTAAACGACAACAGCTTTACCTATAACCCCAACGGCCAGTTCGAGTGGCTGGTGAACGGAGAAACCGCCATCGAAACTTTCTCCTACGTGGTCTCTGATGGCGAACTGACTGATACCGCCACCGTCACCCTCACCATCAATGGCCTGAATGATGCCCCCGTGCTGGCCGCCATCGGCAACCAGAGCGGCTATAAGCTGACTACCATCAGCTTTACCGCTGCCGCCAGCAACCCCGAACCCTCCGAGATCTTGACCTTCAGCCTGGATGCGGGCGCACCGGCCGGCGCGGTCATCGACCCGGTTACCGGTGCCTTCTCCTGGACGCCAACCGAAGCCCAGGTGCCGGGTACCTATCCAGTCACGGTGCGCGTCACCGATAATGGCTCACCGGCCCTGGATGACTCCGAGACCATTACCATCACGATTTACAACCACCGAATCTGGCTGCCAATCATCACCAGAAACTAATCTTCCGGTAAAAAAATGGATGAGAGGAGGCGGCAGTACAACGCCCCTCTCATCCTGCTAGATATGCAACTGAGGGTCTCCCAAAGTTCACGCCCTCTTGGAGACCCTCGCCTTATCTTGAACTCGCGTTACTAACTAACATGACTCACCCGCCGATTAAGGCGTTTTTTGTTTGCCAACCACCACACACACTTGGGGTGCAATAAACATGACAGCCTGAACGTGATAGTCCGGGCTGTTGTTTGAGCAGCGAGAGGATTGATTAATGTTCGTGCGGGTTGAGGTTCTCAACGCCGGGGAGGCGGCCCGTGAGCTGCTGGGGGTGGTGGATGAGGATGGGCAGGTGCTCGGGGCAGATGTAAAATTCGGTACCCTGGTAGGTGAGGGTCAACAGGGGGATTTCGGTGCTGGTGCGCTGGCAGGCAACACAGGCAGGTTGGGCAGTGGTTTTGAGATCAGACATGGGATTCTCCTGAAACAAAGTGGATATATTTTATCACATTATCTTTATTGTGCGTACTGGGAGATCATGGCATCCAGTTCCTGCATGACGGCAGGGATTTGGTCGGTGGTGATGGTGGGTTGAATGACCTGCCAGGCGGCATCCTCGAGGATGTGGCGGGCAGTGCTCCAGGAGGCTAATCCGGGGGCGGGCTGGGCCCAATTCAGCCAGTCCTGGGTGGTTTCCCACTGGGGCAAGTCATCTGCATAAGCTGACATGAGCTGACTGGCCGTGCTGCTGAGCGGGTAGGCCCCGGCAGCCTGGGCCAGAGCCGCCTGCCGGGATGGCTCAGCCAGCCAGCGGACAAAAATCCAGGCAGCAAGCTGTTCTGCCGGTGCGGTTTGGAAGATGGCATAGGCTGGCCCGCTGACCACCGCCACCGGCTGCCCCGATGGCGAGGGGAAGGGAATGACCAGCCAGGTATCGGTGCTCTTCTTAAGTTCCTGAACGCGCTGCTGAGCGGCGATATCTGTCAGGCTGCCGGCGTAGATCAGAGCCTGGCGGCCAGCGAACTGCTCGTAAGGCAGCGGGTAGCGGCTCTTCCAGGCGCAGCCTTCATCTACCATAGATTTGAGGAAGGTGAAGGCGGAGACTGATTCGGGTACATCAAAGCGGTAGGGCTGGTCGGCAGAAGCCGGGAGTGGATTGGCTCCAAACGCCACCAGCCAGGTCCAGATGGTTTCGGCGTCCGCATCCCAGACCCAGCCACCCATGCCGTTATTATCTGCCCAGCGGTCATTATTGAGGGCAATGGCGGCGGCACAGACCTGTTCTTTGAAGGCAGCCGTGGTGGTCGGCGGCGCGTTAAAACCCAATTCACGGGCCCAGGTCTGGTTATAGAAAAGAACCTGGGTGGTCCGCTGCGCCGGCAGACCCAGGCGCTGCCCATCTACGGCTTCTTGTGCCCAGATGGTGGTCGGGATTTCGGCCACCTGCTCGGGGGAGAGGCCCCATTCGGCATCGTTCAGGTAGGGGTTCAGGTCCACCAGGGCTGCTCCCTGAGACCGCCAGGTCAGCAGATCTTCCATGGGGGCTACAACCACGTCGGGCAGCATGCCGGTGGAGAGGGCGGGGGGGATTTGCTCTGAGAGGAGGCCCGCACTGCCCAGGGCCATGCTTTGAACGGTGATCCCCTTCTCATTTGTGCGGTTAAATTCGGCAACCAGTTTATCGACCGCAGCCGCCGTATCGCCCGTCCAGGGGTGCCAGAAGGTTACGGTGACGCCATTGAGCTTTTGATCGGGGACAAGCCAGGCCGGGGTAGGGGTGGGGGATACTTTGGGAGTGGGGGTCTTTGCCAGAGGACGGGTGAGTTCCGGGGATTGGGTGGAGGTGACCGCCGGCGTGAGCTGACTGCCGACCGGCGTGAGGCAGCCGGTCAGCAGAATCAGGCCCAGAATAAAAGCAAAAAGTGGTTTTGTTTTCATATCCCCCTATTTTAACCGGTAAACCGCCGTCAGGCGAATTAATCGAAATCCGTTGGCAGCCCGGGCTGGCGATGATGCCGGAACATGGCGGTCAGCTCATCTGCTGAGGTGCGTGGGACCGAAAGCGGCGGCAGGGCATCTTCGGCAAAAAATTCAGCGCCATCGGTTTCGATACTGGTTGATGGCTCGCCGCCGAGCAGGTCGCAGGCGATGAACAGTTTATAGATGTGAAAGATGTAGGCCGGGTGGCCGTGGCGGTTGCGATCAAACAGGGCCAGCAAGCGGGTGGCACGCACGCGGTAGCCCGATTCTTCCCAGACCTCGCGTTCGGCAGCCAGACTGGGGGGCTCGCCCACGTCAATCCAACCGCCGGGGAGTGTCCAGCCGCCATCCACACGTTCTTTGACCAGCAGAATTTTGTCATCACGGAAAACGACCCCGCGTACATCCAGTTTGGGGGTAGCGTAGCCCTGCTCACCGGCGAGCAGATCGGAAATGTAGGGCAGGTCGTGGTCGGTGTGCGCGGCCAGGATCTCCGCCGCGATCTGGCGGAGATCCTCAAAGCGCTCAATGTCAAAGACATTAGTAGTGTACGTCAGACCCGACTGGGCAATGGCCTGCAGGCGCTGGGCCCAATCAAGCCAGAGAGGTTGGTTGGTCATTTCAGCTCCGCAGCTTGGCGCCAAGTTCCTGCTCAAGCCGGCGGATGATGCGGGCTCGTACGGGCTGGGTTTGGGCATCGGTCAGGGTTGAGTCGTAGGACTGGTATGTGACGCTGTAAGCCAGACTCTTCTTACCGGTGCCAAGCTGCTCGCCGCGGAAGATATCGAAGAGGCGCACGGCAGTAACCAGTTTGCCGCCAGCTTGACGGATGACTTCAGCCACCCGGTCAGCGGGCAGATCTTCATCCACGACCACCGCCAGATCTTCCAGAACAGGCGGGAAGGCGGGTACGGGGCGGGTATCGCGGCGGGCATTGACCAGCGCGAGAATTGCAGCAGCATCCAGGTCGGCCGCCAGGAGCGGGGCATTGGGCAGATCATAATGCTGTTGAATGGCGGGATGCAGTTCACCCAGAATGCCCATCGGCACCGCATTGATCTTCAGCAGTGCGCATTTGCCCGGATGGAAGCGGGGATCGTCGGTGACGGGTTCGAACGCGACACCTTCCAGGTGCAGGCCATCCAGCATCTGCTCAACCAGACCTTTGAGGTCGAAGAAGTCCATCATCTCAGCGTGGGGTTGATCCCAGGTAGGCAGTTCACGCCGACCGATCAGCGCAACGGCCAGGCGCAGGGGTTCGGCGGGCAGCTGCTGACCCTCAATGGGCCAGAATACCGGGCCGATTTCGAAAAAGGCCAGACGTTCACTCAAGCGGGCGTTGCGTTCTATTACTTCCAGCATGGAGGCGAGCAGGCTGCGGCGCATCACACAGCGATCGGGAGCAATGGGGTTTTGAAGCTCGACATAGGGGGCTGTCTCAGGCAGGAGGCGGGCCTCACGCTCGGGGGAGGTCAGGCGGTAGGTGACGGCCTCGCGCAGGCCCAGACCAGCCAACAGATCACGCAGGGCTTCTTCACGTTCAAGCGTCCAGTTACCGCGCTGGACGGGCAGGGTGTCTGCCATGCGGCGGGCCGGGATTTTATCATACCCGTGCATACGGGCAATTTCCTCAATTACATCGGCCTTGCCCACCAGACCCGTGCCAATATCCAGGCGGTGCGCCGGGGCTTTGACCCGCAGCACGTCGCCCTCTATCTGACAGGTGAATTCAAGCGGGATCAGCAGGCCGGCCATGGTCTGAAGGGAAAGTTCAATGCCCAGAATGCGCTGCAGGTCGGCAACAGTCAGTTCCACCACCGCATCGGGCAGGGGATTGGGATAGACATCTACCAGGCCGCGGGCAATTTGACCACCGCACCACTGAGCCATGAGGTCCAGGCAGTATTCCACTGCCGGGGCCGCCAGAGCGGGATGGATGCCGCGGGCGAAACGATAGGCGGCCTCGGAATTGAGGCGCTGACCGCTGACCGTACGGCGAACATTGACGAGGTTCCAACTGGCGCCTTCCAGCAAGACGTTGCGGGTTTCGGACGTGACTTCACTCTCCTGACCGCCCATCACGCCAGCCAGCGAGAGCGGGCCAGCCGAATCGGTCACCAGAATGGTATAAGGCTCCAGGGTGCGATCAACGCCATCCAGGGTCGTGAGGTGTTCGCCAGACTGTGCCGGGCGGGTGATGATGGTGGGGGCCTGCCCACTGGCGCGCTGGACGAGTGTGTCGTAATCAAAAGCGTGCAGCGGCTGCCCGACTTCCAGCATCACATAGTTGGTGGCATCCACAATGGTGTTGATGGGGCGCATACCCGCAAGGCGCAAACGACGCTGCACCCAGTCGGGGCTCTGCCGGGCAGCAACGCCGCGAACCAGACCCAGTGCGAACCGCGGATTGAGGGCCGGGTCGGTAATCTTGATGGCGACCTGACCGTCAATTACAGGGCCATCGGCAGCAACCACGCGGTGGGGTTTGCGGAGGGGTTTGCCCAGGGCAGCAGAAAGCTCACGGGCTACGCCCAGCATACAGGCGTTGCGGATCATGTTGGGCAGGATGGAAATTTCGAACACTGCGTCGCCCAGCAGATCAACCAGGGGAAGGCCAGCCGGGGCATCGGGGTTGAGCAGCATGATGCCTTCATGCTCATCGGAGATGCCCAGCTCTTTTTCGGAGCAGACCATGGAGTAAGACTCAACGCCGCGAATTTTGGCGCGCTTGAGGGTTGTGAGGACATACCCTTCCTGATGACCATCGTAGATGTGCGCGCCTTCACGGGCATAGGCAACTTTCAAGGGCTGGGCCAGAGGGCCTCGACCGCGGTATTCGAGGAGATTGGGTGCGCCGGTGAGGACAATGTGTTCTTGAAGGCCATCCTGCAGGCGGCAGAGCACCAGGCGGTCGGCGTTGGGGTGGGGCATCACCTCGTCAATCTGGGCAACAACAATTTTGTCGCGGTCCCAGGACAGGCCAGTGAATTTGAATTCTTGATATCCGCCGGAAACAGAGCCCGGGTCGCCGGGGTAGGGTAAGCCAATTGAGTGAACCTCATCCACCTCGAGGCCGATGCGAGTCAGCACACGCGCCAGGTCTTCGAGTGAGAGATCCAGGTCAACGAAATCTTTGAGCCAGGAAAGAACAACTTTCATGATGAAACTCCTAATCTAGAACTGTTCCAGGAAACGGATATCGTTACCCCAGAAGTAGCGGATATCCTCAATGCGATGGCGGAGGAGCGTGATGCGCTCGGGGCCCATGCCAGCCGCGAAGCCGCTGAATTCGCGCGGGTCGTAGCCGCCGTTTTCCAGCACGGTGGGATGGACCATGCCGCAGCCCAGAATCTCGAGCCAGCCAGAGCCTTTGCAAACCTGGCAGCCCTTGCCGCCGCAGACAAAACATTCCACATCCATTTCGGCGCTGGGCTCGGTGAAGGGGAAGTAAGAGGGGCGCAGACGGGTGCGGACGTTTTCGCCGAACATGCGGCGGGCGAAATCGTTCAGGGTGCCTTTGAGATCACCGAAAGTGATGTTGCGCCCAACGGCTAAAAGCTCAACCTGATTAAACTGGATTTCGTGACGGTGGCTGATCTGTTCGTAGCGGTAACACATGCCGGGCAAGATCACGCGGATGGGCTCGGGGGCATATTCACGCATGGCGCGAATTTGGCCCGGGGACGTGTGGGTGCGCAGCACCACACCGGGGGTGGTGGTGTAGTAGGTATCCCACATTTCCCGCGCCGGGTGATGGGGGGGGATGTTGAGCAGGGTGAAGTTGTTATCATCGGTTTCAACATCATAGGCACGGTAGGTTTGGAAGCCCATATCGCCGAGAACGCGATAAATTTCGCGCAGGGTTTGTGTGGTGGGGTGCAGCCCGCCCGCGGGAATGCGGCGGCCGGGCAGGGTCACATCCAGCCGCTCGGCAGACAGGCGGTGCGTGAGGGCGGCCTGCTGAACGGTGGCAGAGCGTTCTGCCAGGGCGGCTTCGAGCGCAAGTTTGACCTGATTGGCCTGCTGACCGACCAGCGGGCGTAGTTCTTTGGAAAACTGCCCCATGCGGCTAAAAACCTGCATGACGGGCGAGGTGCGCCCGAGATAAGAGACCTTCCAGCCTTGCAAGGTCGTTTCGTCTTCAATACCAGCCAGAGCCGCCAATGCGTCTTGCTGGATTTGGTTAAGTTCGGCAAGAATGCCCTGTTCGTCCATACAAGCAACCTCCTTGATTAAATTAAAACCGCCCGTCCAACAAGGGACGGGAGGCGAAGCCCGCGGTACCACCCAGGTTGGCTGCACACGACAGCCCACTCTACCCAACAGCCCGGGATATACCCTGGCGATTGGTTCGCCCTGTAACGCTGGCGGTGCGGCTCAGACTACTGGCCCGTGACGGGCGTTCCCCGGAGCGGCTCAGGAGGGAACTTCAACCGGTGTCTCCCGGATCGGGGTTTCAGTCCATGCCCCGGTCTCCCTGACGGCTTTCACCTGTTTACTTTCCTCCTTCACAGCCATTAATGGTTGGAAAGATTAATTCAATTATCGCCAAAACCGATGGGATGTCAAGGGGTCAATTGAGATATGGCCTGGCTGAAAGGCTACCGGGCAGGTTTGGATGGGCGGGGCGTTTGAGAGCGGATATAGCCGAGGGTGCCAATCACCACAATCAGTACCAGGATAATCCCCCAGATGATGACGCCATCGGTTACCGAGGTATCGGTCAGATAGGCGGGTAAGGGCGTGGCGGTGACGGGCGTATCCAGTCGTACGGGTGGAGGGGTAACCGTGATGGCAATCTGCATGCCAGCCGCGCCTGTGGCGGGCAGGTCTGGGCCGATTAGAAAAAGTCCACCCAGGAGAAAGCAAATGAAGATGCCAAAAAGCAGGAGGTTCCGCCCCAACCAATCTGGCAACTGAATAGATTTCGTTTTCCGTCTAATCCATCGATTCATCCATAACCTCATCAGGGCGCTGAAAGCTCATCCACAGCCGATTGGGCGGCGGGGAATGGGTCGCTTTCCTGGCGCAAGACCTGTAAAACAGCCGTCTGCAAGACTGGGCCGGCGGTCTGAACGATATTATAGCCGGGAATCTCTTGAGCAGAAAGCGCAATGGGCCCCAAAACGGCGCGCAGGGTCTGGTTGGGCCAGGCAGCCAGAGCACTGGGGCGCGCCGGTAAGGCGCCGGCCTTCTGACTCCAGTCAGCCATAAAGTCGCTGGCGGTCAGGTGTTCAGCCAGGCGAACGCTCAAGGCCTGCCGTTCAGGGTCGGGGTCAGTGATGCACCAGACCCAGCCATCTGCCAGGGTGATCCAGCGTTTTTCGAGGGCAGGCAGCGGTGCGGCCATGGCATCGGCGGGCATGGTTTGGAGATAATTTGAGCTCCAGGTGACAACCACATTGGAGCGCTGCTCTAAAAACGCCTGCCAGACATCGGCGTCACTGCTCGTTTGAATAGCATTGTAAGAAAAGGCGCCCTGCTGCAAACCACGGGAATAAATATCCAGCACCTGAGCCAGTGGCGCAGCCTGAAGGGTTGGGACGGCATGGTCATTGAGCAGGGTGCCGCCGTAGCCCTGGTAGAGCAAAAAGGTCAGCCAGGCATGCTCATCGGCAGCGGGGAAGAGGACGGGGCGCCCCCAGAGTAACAGTTCCTGCCAGGTCTGGGGCGGGATATCGACCTGGGCCGGGCGATAGACCATCAACAGGACATCGCCGGTAAAGGGCAGGCCATAGGCCTGACCATCGACATCGGCCAGGGCATGGGCGTAAGCATACCAATCGGTGTCATCCACTGCGGCAGAAAGTTCATCCAGCGGCAGCAGCAAACCCTGATGGGCGGCGGATTCAACATCGGAGGCGCGCATGGCAACAACTGCGGGCATCACATCGGGGGCAACCGGGGCGGCGGCAGACAGGGCTTCGAGCATACCGCCGGGGCCTGCCTGCGCCTTGAGGCGGACGTTGATGCGCACACCGGGGTTTTCGGTCACAAAGGATTGGAGCCGGGCCAGGAGGGCTTCGGCGGCTGGTTCAGACCGGTAGGGGTCAAATTCTGGCGGGAGCCAGAGCGTCAGCGTGATGGGGCTATTGGCAGCAGGAGAGCCGGTGGGCTCAGGCGTGGCTGTGATGGTCAGGTCTGGCGATGGGGAGGCTGTGACCGCGTCAAGCGAAGGCGTGGCTGCCGGTGTTGGCCCCCAATTGACACAGCCAGCCAGGAAAACGATCAGAGTTAGCAGAACTGCCCCACCCGGCAGCCAGCGAGCAGGGCTGCCGGGCAAGGACGAGTTATCTCTCATTCCAGGGCAATGGGGCCGCTGAGCAGAGCCGTCAGCAGTTGGACAGATTGCTGCACATCGCGGTAATCAACCATTTCTGAGGGGCTGTGGACATAGCGGCAGGGAATGGATACACAGCCAGACGGGACGCCAGCACGGGCCATTTGAATGGCGCGGGCATCGGTTGTGCCGCCTTCCAGCACTTCCAACTGGTAGGGCAGGCCCGCTTTTTCGGCAGAGGCGACCATCAAGCGGACGACGCGCGGGTCAGCCAACATGCCGCCGTCGCGCACTTTGATGGCAGGGCCTTTACCGAGGGCAACTTCCATTTTGACGCCCTTGGGGGTGTCGCCGCTGAGGGTGACATCCACCGAAATGCCCAGGTCAGGGTCAATGGCGTAGGCAGCAGTGGTTGCGCCGCGCAGGCCAACTTCTTCCTGGGTGCTGAAGACAAAGAACAGCTCGTGGGGTGATTTTTTGATGGCGCGCAGGGTTTCAATCAGCACGGCACAGGCAATGCGATCATCCATGGCTTTGCTGACGAGGCGGTCGCCCAGGTCAATCATGGGGCGGTCAAAAGCAGCGATGTCGCCCACTTTGACGGGGCAGGTTTCGCGGCTGGAGGCGCCGACATCAATAAAGAGCTGCTCAAAGGAATGGATTTTGTCGGGGGCATCGGTGCGTTCGCCGCCGATGAGGCCGCGGGTGCCATTTACAAACTGCACACGCCCGCCAAAGCAGGTGCGGGGATGGACGCCGCCGATGGTGGTAAAACGGACGAAGCCGTTTTCATCAATATGCGTGGCCATGACGCCGATTTCATCCATATGGGCGGAGAGCATAATGCGCAGGCCGCCGTTCTGACGCTGGCCTTTGCGGGCGATGAGGTTGCCCATGGCATCGACGCGCAGTTCGCCAACGGAATCGGAAATTTCAGAGCGCACTAAATCGCGCACTGCGCCTTCATAACCTGAAGGCCCTACTGCTTCTACCAGTTTACGGATCAGTTCTTTCATTGAAGCTCCAGTCTTTTCATCTGAAGGGCGGGGATTAGGCCGATCCGCCCAAGCGGGTGTGGATTTTAGCGCTCCTGCGCCAGAATATCGGGGGTTAGGCGCTGCAAAGCTGCATGCAGCAGGGACAGGCTGTTCTGCCAGTCATCCAACCGGGCAAACAACACCGGGGTGTGGGCATAGCGTCCGGGGACTGAGATGGAGACGCTGGGGACGCCCGCCCGCCGGGTGTGGATGGCGCCAGCATCGGTTCCGCCGCCACCGGGCTGCCGGAACTGATAGGGGATGCTGAGGGCATCACCAGTCTGGGCCAGATGCCGGATCAGGCGCGGGTCTGAAAGGGTGCCCGAGTCGGCGACATAAATGGCAGGGCCAGCGCCGAGGCGGGTGTTGTAGGACTGGTTTTCAGTGCCATCGTAGTTGGGCAGGTCGCGGGCGGGGGTGGAGTCGACGGCAATGGCGATCTGAGGATCGAAGGCATAGCCGGCAACCCGGGCGCCGCGCAGGCCAATTTCTTCCTGGACGGTGAAGGCCAGCAAAAGCTCAAGCTGTGGGATGGGGTTGCGCAGGATTTCGAGCAGCATGGCAACACCCAGGCGGTCATCGAGCGCTTTGCCCACCAGGCTCGGGCCAATCTGCTGGAAGCGGGTGGCAAAGGTGGCGCGGTCACCCACTTTGACCTTGCCAGAGCCGCCGGGGCCAATATCAATGCGCAATTGTTCGACAGGGATGGTCTGTTCGCGTTCACCGCGTTCCTGCAGGTGGATGGGCTTGGCGCCAATCACGCCGGGGATGTGGGATTTACCGACCAGGATGGGTTTGCCCACCAGGACGCGCTCATCCATGCCGCCGACCAGGCCGAACTGATAGAGGCCGTTTTCATCATCACGGGTCAGCATAAAGCCAACCTCATCCATGTGGGCAGCCAGCATCACGCGCAGGGCATTGGGGGCGGTGGCGTGTTTGGTCACCAGGACATTGCCCAGGGCATCCACGGTTACTTCATCCGCCAGGGGTTTAACCTGTTCGAGGACGATGGCGCGCACTTCGCCTTCATCACCAGAGACGGCGACCGCATTGGAGAGCCGTTCCAGCAGGGTGAGTTGTTCTGCGCCAATCTGGGGCAGAGGAATGGGGAGTTTGGTTCGATCAGTCATTGGCTTCATCCCAGCGAATCTGGTTGACGAAATCGGCTGGCAGGGCAGAAATGAACTGCGCCATCAAATGGCCAGCACGCTGAATATCTTTGAGGGAGACGACTTCCACAGGGGTGTGCATGTAGCGCAGCGGGATGCCGATTACCATAGTGGGGATGCCTTCGGCGACAATTTGCATACCGTAGGCATCGGTGCCGGAATGGCGAGGCATGTACTCGTTGGAGTAGGGCAAATCGATGCGATCGGCCAATTCGCTGAAGGCTTTGTAAATAGCCGGGTGGACGTTGGGGCCAAAGCCCAGGGTAATGCCCTTGCCCAGCGGGTAAGTGCGGGATTCGGGCGAGCCAGGGCCACGGGCAAAAGTCACATCAATGGCGATGGCGAGCTGCGGACGGATGGCAAACGGCGAGGTGAGCGCGCCGCCCAGGGTTTCTTCTTCCTGAACGGTGGCTACAGCCCAGACATCCCAGGCGTGGTGAACCGGCTGAAGCTCCTGGAGGCAGATGGTGACTGCCGCGACAGAGGCACGGTTATCAAGGGTGTGACCGGCAAGGGCGCCGCCGGTCAGTTCAACTGGCGGCTGGGCAAATGAAATGGTATCGCCAACGCGAACCAGTTCGGCCACCTCGGCGGGGAGCAGGCCCGTATCGACATAGAGGTATTCCATGTCGAAGGGTTTGTCGCGCAGGCGGTGGGGCAGCGAGCGGTCATCCGGCTTGACGATGACACCGGTCAGATCACGGCGACCATGAACAGTGACAAATTGACCGGGCAGCACGCGGGGGTCAACACCACCAACTTCAGTGAAGCGGATCAGGCCATCCACGACGCCAGTCGCCATAAGGCCAATGGCATCCATGTGAGCGGCCAAAATTAAGCGCGGGCGCGGCTCGGGGCCATGTCCTTTGCGCAGGGCGTGCAGGCTGCCCAGTTTGCTGATGCTGACTTCGTCCACCAGGGGCGTCCAGGCATCTTTAATCAGGCGGCGCACGGGCTCTTCAGTGCCGGAAAGACCGGAGACAGAGAGCAGTTCTTTCAGGAAGGGGGTTATTTCCGTCATGGGATCGCTATTGGTTCTCCTCATCCTATGGATTTGCCGAAGACAGTGTGGAGGTTGGGGTGGGGGTGTCTTCTGGCGGTAATGTATGTGTGGCTGTGGGGGTATGGCTCGGTAGAGGTGTATTTGTGGGGGTTGGACTCAGCGTTGGGGTGGGGGTAGCTGTCACCGTGCGGGTGGGCGGCAGGAAGGGCGTGTAGGTGATGCTGGGGGTCCAGGTGATGGTGGGGGTGGGACTGACTGTGAATGTGGGGAAATTCAATGGGGTTGAGGTTAAGGTGAGCACGGCAGTTGGGCCAAGCAGCGTTTCAGTGGGCGCCATGAGGGTTGCCGTGGGCGGCAAAGGGGTTTTCTGAAGCGCCTGCCCCACCTGAAACACAATGAAACCCAGGCAATAACACGGCAGGGTCGCCAAAATAATTAACACCAGGGTAGATCGGGTTCGGGTGCGCCGGTCAGCCGTTGATTTCATTGAAGAGACTCCACCTGTCCATTATAAAGCGGGGTGGTTGTCATGGCAAGCATAAAAGGCAGGGGATTCTTAACCATAAATCACTACTTCAACTCATGGATATTAACTGAGCCGCGCTGGTGCATCTCTTGCTTGACTGCCAGATAGAGGCTTTCGGCTCTCAGTTCGGTAATGGTGTAGCAGGGGGCATTAAGATGTTCAGCCAGCGCCTGAGCCAGCCCCTGGTCAAAAGCGGCGTGCTCCATATTGATGACAACGCAATGGGTCTTATCTTCGGCGATGCCTTCTGCCACGCGGTAGGCTTCTTCCTGCGGGGGCAGGTGGCCCATTGAAACATTGCCCGCGCCATCGGTCAAGACCAGGAGCAGGGGCATTACGTCTGGGTGAAAGACTTTTTCGTGACGCAGAACATCGGTAGCCATCTGCAGACCGGCGGCAAGCGGGGTTTTGCCCCCCACCGGGATGTTGAGCAGGGCGCGCTGCGCCAGCAGAACTGAGTTGGTGGGTGGCAGCACCAGAGTGGCGCGGTCTTTCTGGAAGACAATCAGGCCCACGCGGTCGCGGCGCTGATAGGCATCCGTCAGCAGGGAGAGGATGGCACCCTTGGTGGCAGCCATACGCTCGGCAACAGCCATGGACCAGGAGGCATCTACCAGGAAGAGGATGAGGTTGGCGGCGCGGCGAACGCGCACCTTGCGCATGTAATCGCCGGGCTGGACGGCAAAAGCAACCCGCTGGCGCTGTTCGGCGCGACGGCGTTGAAATGGGGCGGCAGCGCGAAGGGTGGCATCAAAGGCCAGGTCGTAGGGATTGCCGTTGGAAGGACGCGCCTGCACATAGCGGCCGCGCTTGCGCTCGGTACGGGTGCGGGAACGCCGCCCGGCATAACGCCGGATCATTTTATCCAGAGGGGTATCCAGCCGCCGGGGCATGAAGGATTCGGTGGGTTTTACCTTCTGTCCACCTTCCCACCAATGCGCGGTGGACTGGTCAAACACCGAATCAGGGCCGGGTTCGGGTTCGCCTTCGGGGTTTGGGCCTTCACCCAGTTCTACGTTAGAAACTTTTTTTTTTGTCCGGAGGTGTCTTCGTCGGTCTCTTCGCCTTCTTCTTCACGCTGCTGCCCGGTGCTGGCGCTGCCCTGAAGCTGCTCAATGCGATCTTGCAGTTGTTCCATTGAGAGCTCGGACTGGTTGAACGGGCCGCGGCGGATGCGGTGGGGCAGGGCCAGTTCAGCTGCCAGGGCAATATCCCGGTCGGTGATGGCGGTGCGGCCTTCAAAGGCGGCCTGAGCGCGTGCGGCTTTCAGGATGACGAGGTCGGCGCGGTGGCCGTCCACATTGAGGGAGGAGGTAAGCGCGGCGATGGAGAGCAGGTCGCGGCGGGTATGCGTGACCTGATCCAGCAGGCGGCGGGCAGATTCAATCTGGCGGGAGAGCTCGCCTTCTTTGGGCAGCCAATCCTGGCGGAAACGCTCGGCATCGGATTCAAAGGCGAGGTTACGTTCCATAATAATCACGCGTTCGCGCGGTTCGCGAATGCCAAAGATTTCAACGGAGAGGGCAAAGCGGTCCAGAAGCTGAGGGCGCAGGTCGCCTTCTTCGGGGTTCATGGTGCCGACGAGGATAAAGCGCGCCGGGTGGGTGAAGGAGATGCCTTCACGCTCGACGATGTTCATGCCCATGGCGGCAGAATCGAGCAGCACATCCACGACATGATCGTCCAACAGGTTGACTTCATCTATGTACAGCAAGCCGCGGTTTGCAGCCGCCAGAATACCGGCATCAAAACGGCGCTCGCCCTGCTGAATAGCTTTTTCAATATCGAGGGTACCAACCACACGGTCTTCGGTTGCCGAGACCGGCAGGTTGACAAAAGAGGTCCGCCGGGTGGCGACGGGCAGCGTTTCACTCCGGGCTACGCGTTCACGACATTCGGTACACCAGGTGTTGGGGGTTTCGGGATCGCAGCCAAAGCGGCAATCGCTAACGACGTTGACTTCGGGTAATAGTTCTGCAAGGGCGCGGGCAGCGGTGGATTTTGCCGTGCCACGCTCGCCACGGATCAAGACGCCACCAATACGAGGATTGACGGCATTCAAGACCAGGGCGCGGCGCATACGTTCTTGACCAACAATTGCGGTAAATGGATAAATGACTGCCATAGCGGGTACTCTTTTGCTTGAAAGTTTAGTGCGGCTCTAAGTGTACCACCACCCGAAAAGGCTTTCAAGTTACGGATGATGGCTTTGTATATGTTTATTGGCATATTTGAGGTGATTCAACGGCGCGATATGGCTTTTTCAAGAAAGCTTGACAGATAGACAAAAAGATCCTTCTCGGTAAAATAGTAGTGACTAAACATCCCAAAACCGAGGAGGATCCAAATGGAGTATAGCACGCTT